>Ga0194037_1000002_pt1 | contig 253281 bp, 218 predicted proteins | sample JunL306m_MetaG_FD_148653 | JGI IMG/M metagenome (GOLD analysis project Ga0194037, IMG submission 148653) | Anoxic zone freshwater microbial communities from boreal shield lake in IISD Experimental Lakes Area, Ontario, Canada - Jun2016-L304-6m | ecosystem: Environmental > Aquatic > Freshwater >...
TGGCCGATCTTTCAACCGAACCCCGCTGGCAAAGGATTGAAGGTACTTTCGGTGAAAATGCTGATTGGGTTGCAAAGATGATTACCGAAGTGGTTTTAGGATTTCAAGGAACTAAATTATCTAGTAATTCGGTCGCAATGACTACTAAACATTTTCCTGGCGGTGGCGCAGGAGTAGGCGGTCAAGATCCTCATTTTGAATGGGGTAAGTTTGAACATTTCCCAGGTAATATGTTTCAAAATAATTTGATTCCTTTTAAAGCTGCAATTAAAGCGGGAACTTCATCTATCATGCCATATTATTCTATTCCACAGGATACGAAGTATAAACAAGTGGCTTACGCTTATAATAAAGAAGTGATTCATGATTTGCTTAGAGATAGTTTAGGGTTTAAGGGCATTGTTAATTCAGATACTGGCCCTATTGATATGATGCCTTGGGGGGTAGAAGATATTTCAATCACAGAGCGTTATAAAAAAGCAATAGAAGCGGGCGTTAATATATTTTCTGGTACAGGAGATCCTACTAAATTATTAGAAACTGTGAAGTCGGGGATGGTGGATATGAAACTTATTGATAATTCAGTGTCTCGCTTACTCATGGAAAAATTTGCATTAGGTCTTTTTGAAAATCCTTATGTAGATGAAGATGCTGCAGAAAAATTAGTTGGTAATGCAAAATTTCAAGCTAGAGGAGATCTTGCAATGCGTAAATCTATCGTCTTACTGCGAAATGAAACCAAAACGCTTCCTCTTAAACCAAAAACTAAAATTTATTTTGAATCTTATTTTCAAAGAAGAGGTGCAGCAAGTCCAAGTGTTGTATATCAAACCAAAGACAATAAGTATGATGTAGAATTTGTAAAAACACCCGAAGAAGCCGATTATGTTCTTTTATGGCTTACGCCAGGGGCTAAAGCTTTATTCCAATCGGACGGATCACCTTTGTATCTTGATATGTCAAGAAATTCAGTTGATGTTAATTATGTCAATACACTCACTGGTAAAAAGCCTACTATCTTAGCTATTAATTATACTAATCCATGGGTAATTGATGAAATTTACAATGATCAAACCAAAAAAAATATCAAAGGGGTGATTGCTACTTTTGGAACCACTAATGAAGCTTTACTAGATATTGTATTGGGTAAATTTAATCCTACTGGTAAAATGCCTTTTACAACTCCTATTTCAGAAATGGCGGTTGAAAAGCAATTATCAGATGTGCCTGGGTATTTAAAAGGAAAGGAATATTCTTTATTTAAATTTAACGAAGGCATTAGTTATCATTAGTATGTAATAACTTTTATTTGTTGCTTATCTTTTTCATACATTTAAATTAGCTTTGTTTAAAGTTTTAAGAATTTATGAAAAAAATACTCCTTTTATTGATACTAGGTTTTCAATCTTTTTTATCCATCAGTCAAGATCTGGTTCATAAGTGGTCTGGTGTTCTAAACGCGGGTGGCCAAAAAATTGAATTAAGATTAAACCTTATTCAAAATGCAGATAAAACCTATTCTTCTAATTGGGATATCCCTGCACAAAAAGTAAAAGGGTTGGCTTCTTCTAAAACCCAATTACTAAATAATCAATTAGCTGTTGAGATTAAAATGATTGGAGCAAGTTATTCTGGTTCCCTTAATATGTCTGGTGACAAAGTGGATGGTGCCTGGTCTCAATCTGGCATGAGCTTCCCATTGAATATGGAGACAGTTAAAGAGGGACAAGAAGAAAAGATATTTCTAAAACCTCAAACACCTAAGCCTCCCTTTGCCTATAATGTAAAGGATTTTGTATATGAAGGAACGGACACTAAGCTTAGTTATGGTGCAACGCTTACTTATCCTAACGGGGATAAAAAATTTCCATTAATCATTTTAATTACCGGTAGTGGTAGACAGGATAGGGATGAAACTATTTTTGATCATAAACCTTTTGCGGTTATTGCTGATTATCTTACCAAAAAAGGATATGCAGTTTTAAGAGTAGATGATAGAGGTGCAGGAAAATCTACAGGGGACTTTAGTAATAGCACTACAGCAGATTTTGCGCAGGATGTAGAAGAACATATTCGCTATGCTAAAAATTTACCTATGATTGACACCAATCAAATAGGATTACTTGGTCATAGTGAAGGGGGTCTTATTGCGCCCATGGTGGCAGTAAGAAATAAATCAGTTGCTTTCGTGATTTTAATGGCAGGTCCAGGTGTTGAGATTGGCGAACTAATGGCAATGCAGAATGAAATGGTATTGAAATCGGCTGGTATATCTCAAGAAGCCATTAATGCTTATATACCCTTGTATAAAAATTTAATGAAAACTATTGTTTCAATAAATAGTACGCAAGATGCGAATGCTAAGGCCATTGAAATAGTGAAAAATTGGTATTCTAATACCGATAAAAATTTAGTAAAAGCAACCACTAACATAAGTTCCGAATCGGATATTAATAAATTTGCAACCACTATGAGTGAAACACTTTCTACCAAGTGGTGGAAGTATTTTGCTTCTTATAATCCACAAATTGCTTTGCAAAAATTAAAATGCCCCGTACTTGCTATCAATGGATCTTCTGATATTCAAGTACCTGCTGATGCGAACTTAAAAGCAATTGAATTAGGATTAAAAAAAGCGGGGAATCAAAAAGGGACAACTAAGAAATTTGATGGCTTGAATCATTTGTTTCAAAAGTGCTCCAAATGTACGGTTCAAGAATATGGTGAATTAGAAACTACTATTGAACCCGAAGTACTTGAGTATATCAATAATTGGCTGTCAAAAAAATAGGAACTATGATGCTACCGCTTATGTATTTTAAATACAAAATGGCATGATGGGGGAGTTAATTAATTAGCTTTGCCCAAATAAATTAGATGAATAAAACATTATTTTCTTTTCTTATATTTATAAGTTTCATTCCTTCAGCGTTTTCTCAAAAAATAGTGTCTTCAAAAGGTAATGGACAAATAATAGGTGTAGTAGTAGATGCAGATTCTAAATCCCCATTGGAATATGCCACCATCATTTTATTTAAAAAAGGTAACGCAAAGGCAATCAATGGCGCTACCACTAATGCGCAAGGACAATTTTCAATTAAAGGTATTGACACCAACACCTATAAATTAAATATTGAGTTTGTAGGGACAAAAACAATCACTTTAGATAACATACAAATTGACAATACACATTCTAAAATAGATCTTGGTACTATTTCAATTTCAAGATCTTCTAGTCAGCTACAAGCAGTATTCGTAAAAAATAGCACTAGATTAATTGACAATAAAATTGATAAAATGGTTTTTAATGCTGAAAAAGATATCAGCAGTCAAGGAGGGGTAGCTACAGACATTTTAAAGAAGATACCCATGGTATCGGTTGATATCGATGGCAATGTTCAGTTATCAGGCACTTCAAGTATTCGATTTTTAATAAATGGAAAACCTAGTGTGGCTTTTGGATCCAATATCACGGATGTTTTACAATCTATCCCTGCGAGTGAAATAAAGTCAATAGAAGTGATTACCAACCCAGGTGCAAAGTACGATGCAGACGGACTTGGTGGTATCATAAATATTATTCTAAAACAGAATAAAACTAAAGGCTATAATGGAAATTTAAATACAAGTCTTGGAACTAGGATTGAAAATGGGTCATTGAATTTAACTGCTCGTAATAATAATTTTGGCGCCAACATGTTTATAGCTACTAACCAAAGATTATTATCTGCCACACCAATGACAATGTACAGAGTCACCACCGACTCTTTAAATCATGCTACTAATTATCTTCAACAAGACGGTGGTAGCGATGTTAAACGTCATGGCATGCATTCTGGATTAAACTTAGATTGGACATATTTGAAAAAAAATGCATTCACGGCGTCCTATAATACTAGTGATTTTGGTTTTGATGCGACAGGGTCCAATAATCAAACTTTATGGAGTCAATCCTTTGGTGGTGTTTTGTCGCAAAGTACGCTACTCAAAAATCAAACTTATAATAATTTTAAAGAAACAGGTAGTGAATTTAGTACAAGTTATAAACGAACATTTGATAAAGAAGATAGAGAATTAGAAATCGCTTACAATCAAGGAAAATCAAATAACGATAATAATTCTAAAGCCACGCAGTTTTCACTTCCTAATAATAATATAGTATATGGTAGTAATAATATTTTAGCTTCTATTCAAAAAGAATCTGAATTTAAAATAGATTATGCTGAACCTATTTCAGATAAAGTGAAATTTAATATTGGTGGTAAATTAACAACCATGGATATTAATAGTAATACAGACGTATTTAAGTTATTACCCAATCAGTCAACCATTAAAAATAATAGTTTATCTAATTCTCTTGCTTATCATATGAAAGTGAAAGCAGTTTATGCTGAATTAGAGTTCCCAGTTAAAAATATTGTAGATGTTAAATTAGGAGGACGATTTGAACAAACAGACATTAATGCTATCTATTCCTCTTCTAATCAAAAGATACTACCTAATTATAATAATGTAGTACCTTCTATATTTTTCAAAAGGAATATCGCAGAGGATGACAATATAAAATTTAGTTATTCAAGAAGAATTAATCGACCTGGCTATGAGGAGCTAAATCCATATATCAACACAACAGATCCTAAAAATATGACCGAGGGAAATCCGTTCTTATTACCTGAAAAGGGGGAGCGTGTGGAATTGACATATACACATCAAATGAAGGAAGTTGGATCATGGATGGTTTCTATTTTTGAACGCAATTCGGATCAAGATATTCAACCATATGTCACCTATTATCCAAGTTTAAAAGCGGGTGACAGTATTTATTATAACGTAAATGTTAGCCAAAGTCGCAATATAGGTTTAGAGAAAAATACAGGAATTAATATTTTTAGTGATTTGAAAATTGGAAAATCTTTAAATGTAAGAACTAATATTTCCTACTATTACCGTAAAATTTATAATAGTATTGATCAAAATTATAATACAACAAGTCAAAACTATCGTGCGAATATTAATTTGACCTATGAGTTTACAAAAGATCTAGTGACTGAATGGTTTGGAAATTTTAATTCTGCACGAAATGAAGTTCAAGGGAAATATCCAGCAAATGCCACCTATAGCATTGCATTCAGAAAAAAATTCTGGAATAGTAAGGGTAGCTTAGGTTTTGTTGCCAACAATCCTTTTGCTGAATACATAAAACAACAAACTTTAATTGCCGGTCCTAATTTTACTTCAAATGCCATTAGATATGTGCCTTCTCGTTCTTTTGGAATTAGTTTTACTTGGAGATTCGGGAAACTAGAATTTAAAAAGGAACAAAAAGAACCTGGTGGTGGAATGGAAGAATCAGTTAATTAAAATATATTTTAATTAACTATGCGATCCATCGCAATGTCGCTTTTTTTATAATTCTAATTTCATCATAATATCGGTCTGCTCTTCATCTCCTAATTTGAATATATGTTTATCAAAAGGAATAAATCCATTTTTGGTATAAAAATGAATAGCCTTATTATTTTCTTCCCATACACCTAACCAAATATATTCTGCTTTCACTTCTTTTGCAATTTGCATCGCCTTTTCATATAATAATTGGCCAATTTTTTTTCCTTGAAATGCTTGCAATACATAAATGCGCTCAATTTCAACTGCTTTGTTATCCTTTAATTCGGTTTGATTTGCTCCAAAATTTATTTTTAAATAACCCAACACTTCATCTTCCAATTGCGCGAAGTAAAATTTAGAATTTTCATTCTGCAATTCTAAAGTCAATTTTTCTATTGCAAAACCTTCTTCCAAGTATTTTTGCATATTTTCTGCTGTGTTACTCTCTGTAAAAGTTTCTGAAAATGTTTGTCGACCTATATTTTGAAGGGTTTGAATATCTTTTTGAAGAACAGCTTTAATAGTTATTTCCGGCATTTATATTTATTTTCAATTTTGTTAAATTTCAACATTTTTTAATTACTAGCAAAAATAAGTCCATTAATTAGTTCTTCAACAACATGATCACCGATCCTATTAAAGTAAGAACAATAACTATTTTTCGGTATTGTTCATCTTCAATTTTTTTAACCAATTTCGCGCCGGCTATAAATCCAATTGCTAAAGCTGGTATTAATACCAGGTCAAGTTTAAAAGAGGCTGCTGTAATGTTCTTCCAATAAAATACCTGAAAGGGGAGCTTAAATAAATTCATAAATAAGAATATCCATGCAGCTGTTCCAATAAAATCATTTTTGGTTAAACGCATAGCTAAAAAGTATAGGTTGGAAAAAGCGCCTGCTAAATTTCCAATCATAGTGGTAAAGCCTGCGGCTAATCCAGTACTTGCAGCAAATAGGGGATGTTGAGGAATTTCTTTTGAAATACGATATTCCATATAAAGCACAATGCCAATAGTGATTAATATAATAACAGCCATCACTTTTTTAAAGATGACTTCATTCATCTCTTTTCCAAAATACACTCCCATTAATACCCCAATCGCCATCCATGGGGTGATTTTCCAAAAGTATTTCCATTGAGCATGTCTGTTATAATAGGCTACTGCTGCAATATCTGCAAAACATAAGAGTGGTAGTACGATACCAGTGGAACTTTTACTGCCAAACACAATGGCCATGACGGTCACACTGAGCATATCCACTCCCTTCACACCACCTTTGGTTAATCCAATGATAAAAGCAGCGAATAAGATGAGTGCCCATTCGGTGGGGGAAAAATGATAGGCTAGTTGTAATGTCATATTGTACTACTAAATTAACAAATATGACTTTAATCTCTTTTATTGTTTTCATTATTTCTTGTAAATTGTGGCATCATCTCAAATTTATATAATGATCAAGAATATTCTTAAAATCGCTTTGGGGGCATTTCTTTTATTAATGGTTGTTTTAATTACTAAAACAATGACTTCGACAAAAGCCCTTCCTACTTATATTGTTGAAAATACAACAGCTGTTTCGGATTCATCTGCGCAACATTTAAGTGCAGCAATTCAAATTAAAACTGTTTCATTTGGCGATACTTTAGCGATTGATACTGCAGAGTTTTTGAAATTTAGACATTTCATGGAAACGACTTATCCTACCATTCACCAAAAATTGTCTCGACAATCATTCAATCAATTTAGTTATGTATATAAGTGGGTGGGTAAGGATACGTCCTTGGCACCTTATGTGTTAATGGGTCATATGGACGTAGTTCCTGTTGAGGCTGCTGCCGAAAAAAAATGGCAAGTGCCTTCTTTTAGCGGGATGATTAAAAACGATACCATTTGGGGCAGAGGTGCGGTAGACGATAAGGTTGCCGTGATTTCTATATTAGAAGCCACTGAACAATTATTAAAAGAAAATTATACACCTGCTAGAACTATTTATTTATGCTTTGGTCATGATGAAGAAATTTCTGGCAAAAGAGGTACTAAAATTTATAGCCAATGGTTTAAGGACAATCATATCAAACCTGCTTTAGTATTAGATGAAGGCGGTCAAATTGATTCCCAACATTTTAAAAGCTTAAATAAATCGGTGGCGCTTGTTGGAACGAATGAAAAAGGGTATACCAATATTGACTTAAGTGTTGAAATCCCTGGCGGGCACTCTTCAATGCCTTCTCCTGAAACTGCTATTGATGTTTTAAATAAAGCGATTGAAAATATTAGAGCACATCAAATGCCGGGAGCAATTACTCCTACAGTTCAAGAATTATTAAATCGTACTAAAAATGCAGAATCGTTTACAAAACGTTTAGTTTTAAGTAACCTTTGGTTATTTAATGGCTTAGTAATGAAAGGCATGGAAAAATCAAAAGAAACTAATGCCATGTTGCATACTACTTTAGTGCCTACTATTATTCATGCGGGCATAAAAGATAATGTGATTCCTTCTGTAGCGAAGGCTACCTTTAACAGTCGTATTTTACCTGGTCAAACTAGTGATGATGTGGTTGCATTTGTAACCAAGGCAATTAATGATGATAGAGTTCAAGTTAAAAAACAAACTATTTCCTTGATGGAACCTTCTGCTGTTACTCCTTTTGATGGCGCTGCGTTTAAGAAAATCGAAACCATCATTAATAAGACAGTTCCTAATGTAATTGTAACGCCCTATTTAATGATTGGTGCTACCGATTCAAGATATTTTAGAAATAATAGTGAAGCAGTTCTTAATTTTTCTGCAGCTCAAGACATGAAAGGATTTCATGGTATTGATGAACGTATTGGGAAAAGTGATTTAAATAGAATGATTTCCTTTTATAAATCGTTTATCAAAGATTAATAGGTATTGATTTTATTAAATCACTCCTAATTCTTTTCCTACTTCAATAAATGATTTTATCGCATGATCTAATTGGTCCATGCTATGGCCTGCAGATATTTGAACTCGAATACGTGCTTGTCCTTTAGCGACGACTGGATAATAAAAACCTATTACGTAAATTCCTTTTTCTAATAATTTTTCTGCCATTTTTTGTGAGACCACTGCATCGTATAACATGATGGGTATGATAGGATGTTCTCCGGGTTTCACATCAAAGCCTGCTGCCGAAATCTTTTCTCTAAAATATTTTGTATTCACCTCTAGCTTATCACGTAGTTCGGTGGTTTTTGACAACAAATCAAATACGGCAATAGAAGCACCTGCTATAGATGGTGCTAAAGTATTTGAAAATAAATAAGGTCTAGATCTTTGTCTTAATAAGTCAATAATTTCCTTGCGGCCTGAAGTAAATCCACCTGAGGCACCACCTAATGCTTTTCCTAAGGTCCCTGTAATGATATCAATCTTCCCCATCACTCCTTTTAATTCATGCACCCCTCTTCCCGTCTTCCCCATAAAGCCAGATGAATGACATTCGTCTATCATTATCAACGCTTCATACTTTTCAGCCAATGCAACTATTTTATCTAATTGTGCAATTGTACCATCCATTGAAAACACGCTATCTGTTACAATCATTTTTTGTTGTGCACCCTCTGCAATGGCTTGCTGTAATTTGGCTTCTAAATCGTCCATGGAATTATGCTCGTATCTATAGCGCATCGATTTACATAATCTTATGCCATCAATAATTGAAGCATGATTCAACGCATCCGAAATGATTGCATCTTTTTCACCTAACAAGGGTTCAAACACACCGCCATTCGCATCAAATGCTGCCGCGTATAAAATAGTGTCTTCTGCTCCTAAGAATGTTGAAATTTTTTTTTCTAAAGTTTTATGAATATCCTGGGTGCCACATATAAAACGTACCGATGACATTCCAAATCCATGCGTATCTATAACATCTTTAGCGGCTTGTATCACTTTTGGGTGTGAAGACAATCCTAAATAATTATTAGCACAAAAATTATATACTTTTTGACCACCTTGAATAGTAATCTCCGATGATTGCGGGGAAGTAATCACACGTTCTTTTTTAAACAACCCTGCTTCCTTTATAGATTCAATTTCTTTGCTAATAAAGGATTTATATTGTTCGTACATATCGTATTTTTATTTCGTGTTATAATTAAAGTAGGCTGGCAATTTAGCTAAAATTTCGGCACTCATTTTATTTAGATCAAATTTTGCTTTCCATCCCCAATCATTTTGTGCAGCACTATCATCTATACTTTTTGGCCAACTGTCTGCAATGGATTGTCTAAAATCAGGTTCGTATTTAATGTTAAAATCAGGTTGATGCATTTTGATGCAATCATAAATTTCTTTAGGAGAAAAACTCATTCCTGAAACATTATAACTTGTTCTTGTTTTAATAACAGCAGTCGGCGCTTCCATGAGTTCTATAGTGGCGTTCACCGCATCTTCCATATACATCATTGGGAGGTAAGTATCTTCTTTTAAAAAACAGGTGAAGTTTTCATTATTCACTGCTTTATGAAATATATCTACTGCATAATCGGTGGTGCCACCACCCGCCATGGACTTATATCCTATGAGTCCTGGATATCTGAGGCTTCTAACATCTACACCATATTTATTAAAATAATATTCGCACCAATGTTCTCCAGCTAATTTTGAAATTCCATACACAGTTGTAGGATTTTTAAAGGCATCCTGTGGAGTATTTTCTTTGGGTGTGTCTGGTCCAAACACTGCGATAGAACTTGGCCAAAAAACTTTACTTATTTTATATTCCTTTGCTAATTCTAAAACCGACAATAAACCACCCATATTTAAATCCCAAGCTTGTATTGGATTTTTTTCACCTGTTGCCGAAAGGATGGCTGCTAAATGGTAAATCTGAGTAATTTTTTCTTCATGGATTAGTTTAGCTGAAGCTTCTTTATCCATCACATTCAATGTTCTAAAACTGCAATAATCAAATTTACTGCGAACACTTTCTTGAAAATCGGAAGCAATAACCGCGCCTGCTCCGTATCTATTTACTAAAGCTTTTGTAAGTTCTGTACCAAGTTGTCCTCCTGCACCAATCACTAAAATTTTCTCCATCTAACTAATGTTTGTTCTTAGTTATAAAATTACCATTGTTGGCTTAGATCATCAAATTTTAAAACCAAAAATTAGTCGAATTTCATTGTATCTTTTGTTAAATGATACAGTTTTGTGCTGAATTAAGAAGCAGTTGCCTTTTCTAAATCACTAATAATAAACTTTGACATTTGTAAAAATGCATAAGTGGCTTTGGGTGCCGTTTCGGGGTTGGTCATGAGTTTCCCTAAAATAGAAGGAACTATTTGCCATGAAACCCCATATTTATCTTTGATCCATCCACATCTTCCTGCCTGCCCACCCTCTAAAAAATGGTTCCAATAGAAATCAATTTCTTCTTGAGTATCTACTGTGATCATATAGGAAACAGCTTCGTTAAAAGTAAATGCATGTGGCATAGCGCTTTCCATAGCCGAAAAAGCCAAATGTTGTAAACGAAATCTTGAATATTTTATATTTCCTTCTGTATCTGGCTCTTCCTTTTCATATTTACTAATCACTTCAATAGATGAGTTAGAAAAAATGGAAGTATAATATTGAATGGCTTCATAAGCTTTTCCATTGTGATGTTGGGTAAACATCATATTTGGAATCACTGCTACATCCTCACGTTCAGTGAACATTAATTGCCAGTTGACACCAAATTGGTCACTACACCAACCATATTTTGGACTCCAAGGATAACTATTCATAGCCATCATCACTTTGCCACCTTCAGATAATTTCTCCCAAATTTCTTGTAATTGATTAGTATCATTTGATTCAATAAAAAAAGAGATAGAGGGGTTGATCGTATAACCGGGTCCTCCGTTCAGATGCATGAATCTACGCCCATACAAAGTATAGTTAACAGCTAATGGATTTGCTGATAAAGATTTGAAGCCTGGAAAAACTGTTTGATAAAAATCTGCAGCTTCTTTGGCTTGCTTATCAAACCATAAACAAATACCTAAAGGATGCGTCATCTTAATTATTTTTTCCTCCTACTAAATGCAATTTTGTTTGTCTGCCATCTATATACCAAAATCCTTTTTCATCAAAATAGCCGTTTTGTTCCAACATAAAACGAACGTCTTTTTTCCACTCTTTAATATAGGTTGCTGAATTTAATTCAATCGAATATGCAGTTTTATAATGCATTGGGTAATCACCACTTCCAGGCACTCCATTTTGTTGATCCCACATACCAATAGTAGGTCCAGCAGCATGCCCATTGAATCCTAGAGGATGCGTATAAATGCTGCCATTAATATTTTCTTGTTTCATTTGTGCTAAAGAAGCTGCTAATATTTCATTACCAGTTTGATTTTCCTTAAAATGAGTTGTTAAAATATCTTGTAAACGGTTAGATGTCTTTAAGCCTTCTATTAAATAAGCAGGAGCTTCTTTTTCGCCAGGAGCTAACACATAAGCATGCTCTTGAACATCGGTATTTAATCTTAAATAGGTTATTCCAAAATCAACGTGCAATAAATCACCCGTTCTGATAGTATTGTCTTTGTCAACATTTGTGAAAGCTTTTAAATGATCAAACACAGCATCGTCATTTCTTTGAATTTCAACGGATGGGTGAAACCAAGTTGTCAATCCCATATCATTCACCTTTTGTCTAAACCACCAAACTAAATCATCGGTGGTGGTAATACCTGGTGTAATCACTTTACTGCTAAATCCTTCTGCAATAATTTTATGAGTAATATTATTAAGTTGAGGATAGTATTGCATTTCACGAGCTGTTCTAGTTTCCATCCAAGCAACGCCAAGATTACTTGCAGATACTACTTTAGCTTTATTAGCTGCAGATAATTTATTGGTAAATTCTAAATACTCAGTATGATCCAATCCATCTGCATGTGCAAAATGGGTAGATGTATTAATGCCAATTTTTTGAGGATGATAAGTTTCGATAATATTATTTAAAGCATCCCATTGATCAGGAAATTTTTTCATATCCCATGATGCTTCTATTTGATCTCCCACATTATATCTTGCTACGGCTAATTTTTTAAATACTTTGGTGGCTGGGTTATTATAAAATACAATTATGGTTCTGCGTCTTGCACTTAACCAAGTGGCTGGCAACATAGTTTTAATAATAGGATCTTCATTATATTCTCTTGTAATAAGTACCCACATGTCAATATTATTTTTTTCCATTAAAACAGGCAGTAAATTGTTCAAGCGATCGGCTAATACTTCATCAATCACTTTGGCTTGTTCTCTAAGAGGCAAAACTTGTGCATGAGCAGTCATTGACGCCATAGTCACTAACAAAAACATCCATATTATTTTTTTCATAACAGCTATTTTAAGAGTCATTATAAAGATATAAAACAATGATTAATTTGTCTATTTTAAAATTCAATAAAAAGTATTAAACTTTGTACTTAATATTGTATCTAATTAACGTGCTGATTTTATTTAATCCTAACAATGCTTGAAATTGAGGAAATGTCTACTTATTACATCGGTTTTATCAAATTTCATTTTGGCACAAGCTCAAAAGAGTGTGCCAAAAAGTGATTCGGCACTTATAACTAATCCTAAACCTAAGGAAAAAATACATCCCACTATTTTGCCTTCCATTGGATATTCTTTGCAAACTAATTGGGCCGCAGCAGTGAATTATAGTTTAGGGTTCGCCAACAGCGAAGTCAAAGATTCCGATCAAAAAATTTCAAGTATTAGTTCTAGTATCACCTATACACAAAACAAACAAATCTTACTCCCTTTTCAGGCTAATATCTGGTCCAAAAATAAAAAATACAATTTTCTTACCGATCTAAGATATTTACAATATCCATCCTTAACTTATGGTTTAGGAGCCAGATCAAGTATTGATAATGGATATACTTTAGATTATAATTATCTTAAACTACATCAAACAGTTTCAAGATCCCTTACTAATCACTTGTATGCCGGACTTGGAATTTTCTATGATTCCTATTGGAATATTGAAGAATTAGATAAGCCAACAACTGGCACCACTTCTTTTGAAAGATATGGATATGCTCCTAAGGAAAAGGCAGTGGGCTTGGCTTTCAAGCTGTTTTATGATTCAAGATCAAATCCCATAACACCTACCAATGGTTGGTTTGGCAATATTTTGTATCGCCCTAATTATACTTCTTTAGGAAGTGATAATAATTGGGAATCTTTATTAATAGAAGCCAGAAAATATTTTCATTTCCCGCAACACTCTAATAATGTTTTGGCACTTTGGACATATAATTGGTTTACCCTTTCAGGGAAACCTCCTTATTTATTTTTGCCTTCTACTGCTTGGGACGATAATTATAATACAGGTAGAGGATATATACAAGGCAGGTATCGTGGAAGAAATATGATGTATTTAGAATCTGAATATCGATTCAATGTTTCTAGTAATAACAGATGGGGTGGAGTTGTTTTTGCAAATGCACAGTCTTTTTCAAAAGATATTAAGTCTGAATTAAGTGTGATTGCCCCTGGTTATGGAGCTGGAATAAGATTTAAAATCAATCGCCATAATGATACACATGTATGTGTTGATTATGCATTTGGTTCCGATGGGTCAAAAGGAATTTTTGTGAATTTGGGGGAAGTATTTTAGTACCTTATCTACTACTTTTATTGCTCTAAAAGCTATATGTGTTGCTTTTCTTTAAAGAACTGTTAAAATCGGTCGTTTTAACTTTCTGTCACTCATACTCTCCGTAGCTTTAAACCTACGAATAATTTAGTAGTCTAATAAATAGCATTCATTGATACCCAAGGATGTCTTTGGGTTCCTTGGTTTAAGGGTGTTCATTATTCATTTTAAAATTTTATAATATGAAAAAGCGTATTTTATTATCGATCCCATTTTTAGTCATTGCTTTTTTTATCTTTTCTGTATCTAATTCTTATGGTCAAAGGGGCGGAAGAGGGGGTTTTAGTAGAGGCGGATTTGGTGGGTCAGGGTTTTCTGGCGGCTTCAATAGAAGTTTTAGCGGAGGATATAACAGAAGCTTTGGTGGAAACGTTTATAACGTACGTAACAATAGCATGAATAGGAATATGGTATCAGTGGGTCGAGTAGGAATTGGAGTGGGGGTAGGAAATACGTTTTATCGAAGTTTGCCCAGATCCTATCAAAGAATAAGTTTTAGAGGGGTTCCTTATTATTTTTATGATGGTTTATTTTTTGATTATTATGGGGGTTATTATAGAAGTATATTTCCACCGATTGGTTTGATGATTGCTTCATTGCCTTATGGTTATTGGGGATTCAACTATGGAGGTTACCCTTATTTTTATCATACAGGTATTTATTATCAACAACATGACAATAATTATCAAGTGGTTGAAGCTCCAGTGGGTGCAAGCATACCTCAATTACCAAAAGAGGCGAAAGTAGTTGTGATTAATAATGAAAATTATTTCGAATATAATGGTACTTATTATAAAGAATACCTAAAACAAGATGGGACAAAATGGTACTTAATTGCAGGTCTTCATGGTGTGTTAAATACCACGCCAGAAGTGGTGATTACCTCTCCAAAGCAGTTTAATGTGGGCGATATTTTTGAAATTTTACCCAATGATTGTAAAGCTGTCGTGATTAACAACAAAAAATATTTTGTTTCCCCTGATAATATTTATTTTGAAGAATTCATTGAAAACAATACCTTAAAATATAAGGTAGTTGGAAAATAAATTATAATAATGAAATTAATTTTACCCGCTTTTGTAATTTTACTTTTAGTAGGCTGCAGTGCTAAACAATATCCAATTGGTAATTTTCAGCAATCACCAATTTATGTAGATGGCAATTCCATAGATTGGGGAATGCCACTTCGTTTTGGAAGTCAAAATGGAGCCCTTCAATTCAATATCACCAACGACAATGAAAATGTGTATGTATGTGTAGCATCGAGTAATAAAACAACTCAGATGAGAATGCTAAGAGCAGGAATATCAATTTATGTGGATGTAAAAGGGAAAGAAAGTAAATCGGTGGGTATTACTTTTCCATTGGTTGAAAGACAAAGTAATAGGGGTCCTATGAATAGAGATCCTCGAATTAATTTGGAAAAAGTAAATCCTGTAAATGACAATAATGCAAGAAAGCTTGGTTTAATGGAAGCTAATATGTTTAAAAGTTTCGGATTTTTAAGTAATGCGAATGGAGTATTTGAATTATCTAATATGAATCCTATTAAAGTAGGCATGAACTATGATATTTATGATAACCTTGTAATGGAAGCTAGTATACCAATTAAAAATTTTTACGATAAAAATTTAAATGCTAAAAATGCCCCAAGCATAAGTGTGGGTGTAGTTTTAAATAGTTTGGCGATGGGGAATAGACCATCTGGTGGTGGATCTGGAAGAGGTGGTGAAATGGGTGATATGGGTGGAGGTGGAATGAGAGGCGGCGGTGGAATGAGAGGTGGAGGAGGTGGAATGAGAGGTGGAGGAGGTGGAATGCGCGGAGGCGGTAATTTTTCAGGAATGGATAGGTCCGGTATCAATGAACCAGTAAGCAATTGGTATCAATTTAAGTTGGCTGTGCAATAATTATTTCACACCAAATACCTTAAGATGTAGCCCCTTCATTTGCAATTCAATGGGCCTTGCATTATTAAAAAAAGATAAGTCAAAAACCAAGTTTTTGTACTTTTTATAATCACTTAAAGTGAACATATCTGTTGTAGATGTAGTATTCCATTGCTTTTCGATATAGTCTCCCTCAGTCATTTGAACAATATTGTGATTGGTCCAAAAAACAAAATTTCTTTTTCCCTTAGTGGTATCAATTAATGACAGTCTATAAGCAGGTTGGTCATCTAGTCCGGGTAATTGTAAATTGATATCTGCAGATAATTCAATAAACAAATATTCAAATTCTTTGGGTACTTTAAATTCAGGAAGTATAGTGATGTCTGAACTTTTAGTATTGATATTTATTACATTTCTCAGTTTAAATTCTTGTAACAATGTTTTAGAAGCAGTATCAATAGATTTTTCTTTGGGGTATATTTTATCATTACTAGTCACGTAATCGTTGATTAATTTAAAATTATTAATCAATTGTGTCATGTGTGTTTTTATAGTATCATTTTTTATTTTTTGAATATCTAAATTTTCTTTTATTTGATACAATTGTTTCCCAGATAAATAATATTCTTTATAAATATAGTCTGTGATTTCTCTACTCCATTCCATAAAAGGCATAGAATGTATATTTCTAAAATTCACCGCAGTATCAATCACGTCTGTGAGCCAATGTATTTGTGATGGCCTTGTTTTTAAATTGGGGTAATTATTTAAAATCAAATTGGTTATAGTGGGTGCTATATTGTTATGTGTGTTAATAGAATAAAACTTTTTAGGTGCTTTTAACATAGGCGAATACACAATAAATGGCACATGATAGTCATCTAATCCATTGGTGGAAGGGAAGGATCCAATATGATGATCTCCCATGATAAAAAATATCGTGTTTTTATAGTCAGCTCTTTTTTCATATCGTTTGAAAAAATTCTTTAAGCAATCATCTGCAAACATATAGGTCACTAATACTTGCTTACATTCTTTCAAGGTTTTTTTAATACTCTTTGAATTGGGAATGCTTTTCATTTTTTGATCAAACAATTTTCCGTATTCATTTTGTTGTGCAAACAAATAGGGCATATGTGTAGTGCCTGTATGATATATATTTAAGTATGGAGTTTTTTTAACCGAATCCATGACTTCAAAACTGCGATTAAATAATGCATCATCAGGATACCCCATACTCCATCCTTCTTCCCCTACCCCCATCATTTTATACTTTGAACTGTAATGCGTTAAAATCATGTCGGTGCCTTGTAGGCGCATATATCCACCCATATTATCAAAGTCGGGATTGAATCCTATTAAAAATTTTGAGTGATATCCGTTCGCTCTTAAAATTTTAATAAGTGATAGATGATTGGGCATTACATTAATAACGGAAAAGCCCCTTTTCCCATAAGGCAAAGATCCTGATATAGCAGGATGTGCCGCGAATGTTCCTGGGGCAGTACTTAAAAAATGATCCCACACCAAACTCTTGGTGGATAGGTGATCTAAGAATGGAGTGAAGCTTCCTGCATAGGCGTTGGCTCCACTAAAATCCTTTGATAAACCTTCCACTACAATAATAACAATATTGGGAGGAGTAGCTTTATCTAAATTGAAAAAACTGCCTAATACATCTTGTTGTGTATTTTCTCTTAATAAAGGGTATTCACTACTTGTAAAATGAAAACCCTGATTTTTTTGATAAAATTGAATCGCTTCTTTTAATGATTGGGGACTTAAACGACTTGCTTCAAATTGATGCAAATGAGTAAAATAATTATATGTATCTGCAATCCAATATGAAAATTTATTGGTCGTAAAATAATATCCTTTTTCTTCCTTAAAATTATCTTCTTTAGGATTTGCAAAAGGTGTAAATAAAATTAAGAGCGTTGAAATGATACCCCATTTAATTATTATTTTTTTATCTATTGAAATATTTTTTATTTTCAAAAAATAAGCACTAAAGTAAATACCTAAAAAAATTATGTAGGGAATAAAAACATAGTATCCGCTCGTAGCCATTTGTTTTGCTGTTGCTAAAGATTCTGTAAAACTTCGAGTAAATAATTCGTGATCAAAAGGCGTATTTCTTTCGGAGAATACATACAATAAGCTGATGTAAGTAACCAGGATAAGCGAGTTAATAATATGCATGCATACAATCGCTATTTTTTGACTCCACTGGCCTATTAATAACATGGGCAAGAATAATCCACTGTAAATGAAACAAAACCAAATATCATATAGCCATCCTGCTATTTCATATAAATAAGCATTAGGTACAAACGATTTATGAGCGATATAAGTATACTCGAATAGGCGAATCAAACAAAATGAAATGACAAAGCTAATAGTGAGCTTTATGTATTGCTGTAAAAAATCATACCAGTTTTTTGTCATACTCTTTTTCTTCAATATGTTAAGCTAGTGGATTCGAATATTATTTAAAACTTTGACAAATTTACCTAGCTAAATTAGCTGATAATTGAATTACCGCAAATCTAAGCCAAGTTTTAACAGCAACATTAAACGAATTCGCTAAATATTTGTCTAATTTCGGAAAACTATAATTTTTTGTGTAAATATGAGACCCTCTAATATTTTAAAAATTCTCACAGTATCTATTTTCAGTATGATAATTGTAAATTCTTGGGCGCAAGAAAAAAAATCGGATACCACAACATTTTTTAGCCTACAATTCGAGTATTTAAGCAATTACATATATAATGGTCGTGCCGATTCATTAAAATCACCTTATCAAATTACAACTGCCTCATTGCATTTTGCTAATGGTGTCTATTCCAATTTGAGTGCCAATTATTTATTAACTCCTGGCCAACATCGATTTGATTTCTTTGAACTTAATGTAGGATATGATTATACTCTAGGCAAGAATATAAGTGGGCAAGTTTATGGTGCTAAATATTTTTATTCTGGTCAAACCAATTTATTTAATAGCGATATCACAAGTAATATAGGAGGAAGCTTTAATATAGATTTAGGTGGAATTCAATTCAATAATGAATTAGATGTATTTTTTTCATCTAAAGCTGACTTGCAATTTACTCCAGGCTTTGAAAAAACATTCTCCTTGGATGTAGCGGATCGTAAAAATTGGAGTTTTACACCCACTATTTATGCTGAAATTAGTTCTTTAAATTATTATGAAAGTAGTATCACTCGTAGAAGTCTAAAAGGTCCCAGACAACCTATTGCTTCTGGCGTTACATCTACTACCACTTTAAATAGCAAAGGCATGAAATTTTTAGATCTTAATTTTTCTATCCCTTTAAATTATGAATCAAAAAATGTAACTTTTGCTTTTACCCCCACTTATGTGATGCCTTTTAATAAAGTGTCTACAACCACAATTAATAAAACGCCAACAACTACTACTAGTTTTGATTCTACTCCTTTCGCTGAAAAAAACTTAACGAATCAATTTTATTTTCAAATTGGATTGGGATATAAATTTTAATCATGAAACTCACCAAGACCACTAAAATTCTTTTAATAGCCTCTAGCTTGTGGTATTTTGGCGAAGGGTTGTTGGGTCCTTTATTTGCCATTTTTGCCGAAAAAATAGGAGGCGATTTATTAGACATTACATGGGCTTGGGCTTTATATTTAATTACGACTGGAGTTTGTTATTTTATAGTGGGTAAAATTTTTAATAAATCTAATTACAAAAATCAGGTTATGATTTTTGGCTATGCATTAAATACCATTCTTACGTTTGGTTATATGTTTGTACATAATTCTAAACAACTTTTTTTATTACAAGTGGGTTTGGGAATTGCCGAGGCCTTAAGTGCCCCCATTTGGGACACCCTCTTTGCAAACAATATGGAGGATACCGATAATACTTTTCACTGGAGCTTAGCAAGTGGTCACACCCATTTGGTATCAGGTGTTGCCATTGCTATTGGAGGTTTGATTGCTAATTACATCTCTTTTAACGCTTTATTTTTTACCATGGGAGTCATACAATTAATGGCAACCATCGTTCAATCTAGGCTTCTTTTTAGCCCTAAGAAATAAACATTGGAACTCATCATTGGAAGCCATCATCCTTTCTTAATGATTTGTTTTCATCTTCGGCCATGAGATAAGTTGTACCTTTACTTTCTCAAATATTAAATGAGTTTATTTTGAAGTTTACAGATTTAGGATTGGATCAACGCATTTTGGACGGTATTGATGCCATGGGTTACGAAAATGCAACCGAAGTTCAGCAACAAGTAATGGTTCCCATATTAGAAGGAAAGGATATCATAGCTGCAGCACAAACAGGAACAGGAAAGACTGCGGCCTTTTTATTGCCCTTATTACATCGTTTATTAACCACACCTCATGTGGCAGGTGATATTAACGCTATGATTATTGTTCCTACGCGTGAATTGGCGATTCAAATTGCCGAAAGTATCGAAGGGCTTTCCTATTTCACCGACGTAAGTTCCATTGCTGTGTATGGTGGCGGAGATGGCAATTCATTTACTGCCGAAAAAAAAGCACTTACTAGTGGAGTAGATATTGTGGTTTGTACACCAGGAAGAATGATCGCTCATTTAAATATGGGTTATGTAAAATTAAAAGGGTTAAAATATTTGGTGTTAGATGAAGCAGATAGAATGCTAGATATGGGTTTTAATGATGACATTACTAAAATCACCACTTTTTTACCTGCTCAGCGTCAAAATTTATTATTTTCTGCAACGATGCCTTTAAAAATGAGGGCCTTAGCCAAAAAGTTATTACATGATCCGGTAGAAATTAATATTGCCATTTCAAAACCACCCGATCAAATTATACAAAAAGCATTCATTGTATATGAAGCACAAAAAGTGCCCGTTATTATTGACATGCTTAGTTCTAAACGATTTACCAAAGTCATTGTATTTTGTTCTAAAAAACAAAATGTAAAAACGTTGACTCTAAAATTAAAATCAGCTAAATTTTTAGTGGCTGAAATACATTCCGACTTAGATCAAAAAAGTCGCGAACAATATTTACAGGATTTTAGAAATCAAAAAATAAATATTTTAGTAGCTACGGATGTGTTAAGCCGAGGAATTGATATTGATGATATCGATTTAGTAATCAATTACGATGTACCTAATGATGGCGAGGATTATATTCATCGTATTGGTAGAACAGCTCGTGCCGCTAGTTCTGGCACTGCTTTTACTCTAGTAGGAGAAAAAGAGCAACGCAAATGTGCAGATATTGAAGAGCTCCTTGGAGCACCTATTTTAAAAGGCACTGTCCCCTCGGAATTTGGACCTACTCCTAATTATACCCCAGGGTCAGGAAAGTCAAAAGGATTTTCTAGAAAAAGATAAGTATCGATGAAATGAAAAACAGTATTACTTTTTGCAAATATTTTAATTTATTACCAAAATAAGAATCATTAAACGTATAAATTTTTTATGAAATCAACCATCTCCAGTACCCTACAAGAAAGATGTCAAAGCCTTTGTGAATTATGTTCTACGGATCAAGCGACAAGTGCTTATGCGGTGAGTCCCAAAAACAATGATGTGATTGAAAACGAAGTGGCCCTTTGTGATCAATGTTTATCTATTTTAGAAGGGAAGGATGCAGGTAATCATTGGCAATGTTTAGCGGGAAGTATTTGGAATACCGAACCTAGTGTGTTGGCTTTAAGCTACCGTATTTTATATGGTTTAAAGGATCAAGATTGGGCGAATGAATTATTGACTTCTGTAGATTTTGAAGAATCAGTAGTGACTTGGGCTGTAAGTGCTTATCAAGTTCAAGCGGTGCATGTAGATAGTAATGGCACTGAATTACAAAATGGCGATACTGTAGTGTTAACACAAGTTTTAAATGTCAAAGGTGCTAATTTCATGGCCCCCAAGGGAACGGTGGTAAGAAAAATTAGATTAGTACCTGACAATACAGAACAAATCGAAGGGAAAGTGAATGAGCAAACCATTGTGATCCTAACCAAGTTTGTTCGTAAATCTGCTTAAGTGAATTCGTAAAAACGGCGCCTGGGTTTTTTTAAATATCTAATTCCTATAAATTTTCTAATTTAAAGTACCCTAAATGTAATGGGTCCTCTTCTGATTCTGCGACAGGAGTTAATTGTATGCTGTAATTATTTTTAAATTGAGGTGCAAGTATTTCTTCAATAGTATAAATGTCATCTACGTCAATGCCGTATTTATCGTCTACGTGTGAATTGGCTCCTTCAAAATGTGTATGTTTAAAAAAAGCAGTGTCTTTTGCTATTTTTAAAGCTTTACTTAATTCATCTGCTGCAATCACTAATTTATAATGAAACTCTTCAAATTCCCCCTTTTTATAACCCCCTAAGTTGATGAAATAAAGTTCGCCAGATGATTCTTGAATTTTTTCAGCCTTTGGTGTAATAACTACCTGATAGCCATTTGCATATTTGACTTCTCGCCAGCCATCTACATGAATTTTGCCTTTGGCTTCGGGCCAAAATTTTTTAAAAGCAGGTATTAAATCCTTTAAAGCAGGGGCAATCCCAAAAAATACATCATGTTGCTCGGTGTGGCGGCCTTCGGGTTTGCATCCTAAAAGAACCATATATAGTTTCATTTCCATACGCTAAAATTACTTCATTTTTTTTATCGTTACGCATTTCAATATTTATTAACTTACATAAAATTGTTCCTATGAAACGTTGTTATCAAGGCGACTCTCGAAGAAGCTTTTTAGTGAAGTCTTCCGCCGCTTTAGCATTTTATTTAACGCCTTCTTTATTAGCGAAAGCAGTGAATGTATCAACAGTGATACCTCAACCTATCGCCAAGGAGAAATTAAAAATTACGATCAATAATAAAGTATTGGATTTGGAAATTGATCCGCGTACTAGCTTATTAAATTTATTACGTGAACAATTAGGTTTTACGGGCACCAAAAAAGGCTGCGAGATGGGCCAATGTGGAGCTTGTATTGTGCATGTGGATGGTAAAAAAACAAACTCTTGTATATCACTAGCGTTAAGTAATAATAATAAATCTATCACTACTGTCGAGGGCTTGGCAAAAGGGGAAGAATTGCATCCTATGCAAAAAGCGTTCTTAAAACACGATTCTTTTCAATGTGGGTATTGTACTTCTGGTCAAATCATGTCTGCCATTGCTTGTGTGAGAGAAGGACATACTAAATCTAGAAACGAGATTAAGGATTTTATGTCTGGAAATATTTGTAGATGTGGTGCTTATCAAAATATTGTAGATGCGATTACTGAAGTTGCCACTTCAAAACAAAAAATTTAAAATTATCAATTAAGTACTTTAATTACCTAATTATGTTAGAATCATTACATTCTTTGAATTTATTAGCGGACGAGGAAAGAGTAGACGGCGCAGACAAAGTTTCTGGAAAATCAAAATACACGGCTGAGCATATCATTCCCAATATTGCTTATGGACTTTTTGTTTGCAGTACCATTGCAAAAGGGACTATTAAAAAATTAGATACTTCAAAAGCATTAGCGGCACCCGGAGTATTAGATGTGATTTATTATGAAAACTGCCCTTCCGTTCCTGGATATATTTCAGATGCGGCACTTCGCCCAAAAAATACTTCAGAATGGAAAGGATTTAAAGTGTTGTATGACAATCAGGTGCGCTTTTTTGGACAGCCTATTGCTTTATTATTAGCGGACTCTCTTGAAAATGCGAACGCCGCTTTAAGACTTGTAAAAGCAGAATATGAAGTAGCTCCTTTTGAAACTGATTTTAATAAAGCTCGTTTGGATGCTACCAAACTTACGAACACTCAAGTGTACAAAAGAGGGAAAGAAAAAATGTGCAAGGAAGCTCCCTTTTTTGTGGAAGGTGAATACAGCATTCCAATTGAAGTGCATAACCCCATGGAGATGCATGCTACCATTGCGGTTTGGGAAGGAGATGATAAATTGACTGTATACGATAAATCACAAGGCCCTAAAAGTACACAGTTTACGATCTCGCGTACTTTTGGAATTCCAGACAAAAACGTTCGTATCATTGTTGAAAATGTAGGAGGTGCATTTGGAAATGCTTTAAGAAGTTGGCTGCATGTACCAGCTGCATGTATTGCCGCTAAAAAACTAAATCGTCCCGTAAAAGTATTATTAACACGTCCACAAATGTTTACATTAGTGGGTTATCGTCCTCATTCTTGGCAAAAAATTGGAGTAGGGGCAGATGCTACGGGGAAATTATTAGGCATTTCTCATGAAGCTATTAGTAATACTTCCCGTTATGAAGATTTTAAAGAAGGGATTGTAAATGTTTCTAAATTTTTATATTCCTGTGAAAATGTAGATACTAAATACAGTTTATTGCCATTGGATGTTTCAACGCCCACATGGATGAGAGGCCCGGGAGAAGCCACTGGAAGTTTTGGTTTAGAAACTGCTTTAGATGAATTGGCGCATAAACTGAAAATGGACCCTATTGAATTAAGAATAAAAAACTTTTCTGAAATCAATCAGGAAAATAAAATGCCTTTCTCTACTAACTTTTTAAAAGATTGTTATCAATATGGGATAGATAAAATTGGTTGGAAAAATAGGTCTATGATTCCTGGAAAAGTGAAAGAGAATGGTTGGCTAGTGGGATATGGAATGGCGGTCGGCGTTTTTGGTGCGAATAAGGGTTCGGCATCAGTACGTGCTGTATTTAATAAAGATGGTTCTTTAGTTTTAGAAAGTGCGGTGAGCGATATGGGTCCTGGTACTCCTACAGCGATGACTAAAATTGCAGCTTCCGTTTTACAGATGTCAGCTCAAAAAATTAAATTCAAATTAGGAGATTCCGATTTACCTCCTGGCCCTACGCAGGGTGGCTCAGGAACCACCTCTAGCTTAGGTTCTGCGGTAGATTTAATTTGTAATAACATCATCAAAGAGTTAAAAAAATTAGCCATTCAATTTGCTCCATCATTTAAAGCAATCACGGAAGATACTATTGAAATTAAGAATGACTTAGTCCAGTCTAAGATCGGCACTGAAAAAATTTCTTTACAAGAATTATTCCAATTAGCCGGCAAATCCAATATTGATCTTACTGTGACTTCCACTGGGAATGGGGCACAACCTTTAAAATATGCAACGAATTCTTTTTCTGCCCATTTTGTGAAAGTTTTAGTGCATCCACAAAAAGGAACGATCGACATCCAACACATTGTTTCAACAGGAGATGCGGGTAAAATTATTAGTGAAAATACCGCTCGTAGTCAAATGTTAGGTGGTGTTGTTGGAGGAATAGGTATGGCGATGTCCGAACAAGTAGAGTGGGATCATACTTCGGGTCAAATTATTAATGCAAGTTTTGGGGGGTACCAAGTACCTCGTCATAAAAATATTCCTAATACAGATGTTTGGTTTGTGAATAAACCAGATCCTTATATTAATTCTATTGGTGCCAAAGGGTTAGGTGAAATTGCTTATATAGGGTTAGCGTCAGCCATTTCAAATGCTCTATTTAATGCGACTGGCAAACGTGTTCGTGATTTACCTATCACACCACAAAAACTAGGTTTTAAAGCAAGTAGTTAATAATCATAAATGAAGAAAGTACTTGTATTGTGCACAGGCAATAGTTGCCGTAGTCAAATCGTATTGCGCCAATTTTGTAAAAACGAATTTGTAGATCTCATCTTTTTAAATTTGAATCTCTAATTCCATTGTATTGCAAAATATAAACATGGAGTATTTCCTATATTGGTAAGGTTATGCAATACATTGGAACCCAATAATACTGCATCACCTGGATTTGCTTTTTGATGGTCATTTCCAATTTGCATTTCAGCATTACCTTCTAGCATTAATATGATTTCTTCATTTACATGAGTGTGAGGATCGTGACTTTTAAAACCCACATTAAGTTGTGTTACATGTATATCAAATCGGTTTAACATAGTGGTGGGGCGATCAAAAAATTGTCTTACACCCCCTTTATCATGCGGTTTAAAAGTGATATCATCCCAATGCGTGATAAAGGATCCACCTGCTTTCACACCTCTTTCAATATTCATAGATGCATTTGCTTGGTAACTCATTTCGTACATTTCGAGGGGGCTGTCTTCTTTATTAGCAATGTGTAACACATCATTTGGTAAAACACATACTACAGAACCTCTGTTTAATGTAGTGATTTTTTGATCATTTAATTGAATAGTAGCCAATCCGCTTTTTACAATATAAAATCTTTCAAATTCTTTTGATTTTTTGATATTTATTTTTTGATGACTAGGCACTCTCATTCCCTTCATGGTGTGTTTATTTAAAACACCCCCTTTGCCATCAAATAGGGTACTAGATTGAATTTTAGTAGCGGTTGAATTGGCGGCTAAATTCCATTTAAAAACTTGTGAGGGTAAGGGAGATTCTTGAGCATTTAAAGCACTCCATATTACCCATGTCAATAAAGTGAGCATTTTTTTCATAAGGCAAAAATTTAAACATTCGTTCACACTAAAGTCATCTTCATTATACTTAATATGTCGTACTTTAGGCTTCTTAAAAATACAATTAAGAAGATGAAAAAACAAATTACAATTTTATTCATATTGGTCATTTCGATGACTGCTCAAGCTCAATTAATTCCAGCTTCTGTTACTTTACCTAATGGTTGGAAATTAAGCCCAGTAGGGAAGTCTTTCCCATTGGGGGATTTGCCTTTAAATATTGCTGTAAGTAAATCAGGTACATGGATGGCAGTTTCTAATAACGGGCAAAGTACTCAAACCATTCAGCTTATTCAAACTGCAACACAAAAAGTAGTGGACTCCGTTGTCATTGGTAAATCATTTTATGGTTTACAATTTACTTCGGATGAAAAATATTTATTTGCAGCAGGAGGGCACGATAATATTATAATTAAATATGCTCTATCTGGCGGTCATTTAATTAATAAAGATACTTTTGAATTAGGAAAAGCATGGCCTAACGCTATTGGGCCATCTGGAATTTGTTTGGATGAAAAGAGAAACCTTTTATACGTAGTGACAAGAGAGGATAAGCGGTTATATGTATTAGATCTTTTTACTAAAAAAGTAATTAAGTACTTTGGATTAGACGCTGAGGCATTTACTTGTATTATGAGTCCTGATAACAAAAAATTATATATCTCTTGTTGGGGATGTGATAAAGTAAATACATTGGATCTTGCGACACAAACATGGGATACGCCCATTACGGTAGGTGATAATCCCAACGAAATGTTAGTATCACCGGATGGCAAATATTTATATGTTTGTAATGCCAATGACAATAGTGTTTCCGTGATTGACACTAAAACAAAGCACGTGATTGAAACTTTAGATGCTGCTTTGTATCCTAATTCTCCCAGTGGTTCTACTACCAACAGTATTTGCTTAGATGCTGCACAAAAAAAATTATACATAGCGAATGCTGATAATAATTGCATTGCTGTTTTTGATGTATCACATCCTGGACAAAGTGAAGCAAAAGGATTTATTCCAGTAGGATGGTATCCAACTTCAGTAAGATTAGTTAAGAATCAACTATGGGTAGCTAATGGAAAAGGATTTACATCTAAAGCGAATCCTTATGGTCCTTCACCAGTTCGTAAAAAAGAAGAAGTGATTAGTCATGGTGCTTCTTTTAAGCCAGGTTCACAAGTGGAATATATTGGGGGCTTATTTAAAGGGACGATGAGTGTTATTAATGTTCCTTCCGAAAAAACACTTTTAACCTATACCAAAGCAGTATACTCTAATGTGCCTTATTCTATCGCAAAAACTTTGAATGCAGATACTACTGCTCCTGGGTTTCCAATACCTATGACCTTAAAACAAAAATCTCCCATTAAATATGTTTTTTATGTGATTAAGGAAAACCGCACTTATGATCAAGTGCTAGCAGATATGCCCGGAGGCAATGGAGATACAAGTTTGCTTTTATTTGGTAAAAAAATAACGCCCAATCAACATCAATTAGCTTCCTCATTCGTATTATTAGACAATTTTTTTGTAGATGCAGAAGTGAGTGCGGATGGGCATAATTGGAGCATGGGTGGTTATGCAACCGACTATTTAGAAAAAACTTGGCCCACGAGTTATAGTGGTCGTGGTGGCACTTATGGAGGGGAAGGAGATAGAGAAATTGCCAATAATAAAAATGGCTTTTTATGGGACCAATGTAATCGTTATGGCGTTAGCTATCGTTCTTATGGGGAATTTGTTACTGGCAATAAACCCACTATTTCCGTTTTAAAAGATCATTTTGCACCTAAATACCCTAGTTATAATTTAAATATCACGGATGTTTCAAGAGTGCAAATATGGAAAAAAGAATTTGATTCATTGGTGGCGAATAATAAACTTGCTCAGTTTAATACGGTGCGATTAGGAAATGATCATACCGAAGGTTTAAAATTAGGAAGACCTACACCTTATGCGCATGTGGCAGATAATGATTATGCGGTGGGATTATTTATTGAAGCTTTATCAAAAAGTCCAATATGGAATGAGACTGTAGTATTTATTGTAGAAGATGATGCACAAAATGGATCTGATCATGTGGATGCACACAGAAGCCCAGCCTATATTGCTGGCGGCTTTGTAAAACGTAATAGGGTAGATCATACTGCTTATACTACTTCTGGTATATTAAGGACGATGGAATTAATTTTAGGAATACCACCTATGACACAATATGATGCTGCTGCCACTCCACTATGGCGCTGCTTTGACAATAAAGCATTGCCCTTTAATTTTATAGCGATATCGCCTATGATTGATACCCATGAATTAAATACGGCTCGTAACGAATGGCAAAAACGTTCCGAACAATTTAATTTTGTCGTAGAAGATAGCAATAATGATTTTGAATTTAATAAAGTGTTATGGTTTGGTTTAAAAGGAAATGTTCCCTATCCAGCTCCAAGAAGAGCGGCATTTATTATTCCTACCGAAAAAGATTAAAGACATGAAAATTCAAATCATTAAGAATCGCTCGGATATAGGAGCAGGAACGCGTGGTTCTGATATGGGTATTGATGCGATGGAGATTGCTGCGATCAATCAAAACAACGATTTTTTTAATCGACATGAATTTGTTGATGTCAAAACACATAATGAATCCATCTATCACAAAAACACGAATACATTTGCTAAACGTATTGAACATGTTCAGCAGCAGTGTCAAAGAGTTTGTAATGCTGTTACAAAAAGTATGCAAGATGGATTTTTTCCTATTGTATTGTCTGGAGATCATTCTTCTGCATTAGGTACTATTAGTGGAATTAAAGCTGCTTTTCCTCATAAAACCTTAGGAGTGATTTGGATAGATGCACATGCCGATTTACATTCTCCCTATACTTCCCCTTCGGGTAATATTCATGGCATGCCTATAGCGGCAGCGATGAATATGGATAATGTATCCGATAAAATGAATGATCCTGAAGCAAGTACTTTGCATCAATGGAATCAAATCAAAAATTTAGGAATAGATGGTCCTAAATTTTCACCAGATCATTTAATATATTTTGGTCTTCGTGATTTTGAACCTGCTGAACAAAATATTATAAATCAATTTTCCATTAAAGCGTATAAAGTAGAAGAGGTAAGACTTAGAGGCTTTACTTTTTGTGTTCATGAAGCATTGGAAAAATTGAAAAACTGCGACCACATTTACATTTCATTTGATGTGGACTCCATGGATTGTGATCAAATATCGTATGGTACTGGAACACCTGTTCCTGTTGGTTTTACGCCCGAAGAAGTCATGAATATTATGGAGCAACTTATTTTAGCTCAAAAAGTTTCTTGTATTGAATTTGCCGAAATCAATCCCTTATTAGACAATAAAGGGAACAAAATGGCCGAAACTGCATTTCAGGTTTTAGATTTTGTTGCTGAAAAGCTAAACTTGGTTTAACCCTTGTTTTAAATGTAAGCGTTTTTTGCACCCAACTAAAGTTTGGCTAAGTGGCTATTAAAATATTTTTTAAAATACAATAGTTGATAATCAATGCTACTTCCCCAGTATGCTTTATTATGCGACCCCGGTCTTTCAATATAATCATGTTCAATTTTTAGTTCCATTAACTTTTGATGTAAGCTTCGGTTCACTTCTAAAAAAAAGTCATCTAATCCACAATCAAAAATAATAGCTAAATCTTTATTTTTTAATTTATTAGCCACATTGACTACGACATTATCATCCCAATTTTGTTTGTTCTCGGCATACGTTCCTAAATCTTTTTTAATATCCCAGTTATTGGGGAACGGTCTAAAGTCAACACCCCCACATACACTTCCTGCGACGCCAAATTGATCCAAATGTTTAATCGCTAAATACAAAGCGCCATGTCCCCCCATACTCAATCCGGTGATAGCTCTCGCATCTTTATGGTTGATGACTGGGTAATGACTATCAATATAGGGAAGTAATTCCTTGGTAATGTATGACTCATATTGAATGGATGGATCTATAGGGCTATCAAAGTACCAACTTCCAAAACCACCATCAGGAGTGACTATGATGATTCCTAATTCATCTGCTTTGGCGTTTAACTGAGGTGCATCTTTTAACCAATTAGAATAATTGCCACTGTATCCATGTAACAAATAGACCACTGGATATTTTTGAGATTTTTGATCTTTAGAATAGGGCGAGTTACTGGTAGGGGTAATGACTACAAATTTGCTTTCTTTTTTTAAAAACTGACTATACAATGTTATAGTGTCTGAAGTAGAAGCCATTGCTTGCATTCCAATTATAAAAACCAATAGGGTTAATAATATATTTTTTTTCATAGAAGACTCTTTTTGTTTTTTCCGCTATTATTTTTTTCTCAGTGCAGCCACATCTGCTTTTGTAACTTCTGCTGTTTTGGGGTTGAAATTATTTTTCATATATTTTATGATTTCAACAATTTCATCATCTTTTAAATATACATGATTAGGCATGACATTATTATAGCTTTTGCCTCCTACTTTTATAGGCCCACTGTATCCATTTAAAATAATATTAATCAATCTATTTTTATCACTCACCCATTCGGTATTATCTATCGGAGGGAATCTATTTTCATCGCCTTGTCCATTCATTTGGTGACAGGAAGCGCATTGTTTTTGAAATAATTGTGCGCTTGGCATCAACTTTTCTTTGTACACAATATCTTTTACTTCATCTGGTATTTTAATATTGTTTGCTTTTTTTCGTTCATTTATTTTAGCAATTGATGCTTCGTTAAATGTTGCTTTGTCTCCATTATAAATGATTCTCCAAATTTTTCCTTTTCTTGAATCCACTACATACAAAGAACCATCAGGACCTTCAGACAATCCCATAGGACGAAACTTAGCGTCACTTACATTTGCGATAGGATCCACTCCAGCAAAACCATCTGCGAATACTTCCCAATCTCCTGAAGGTTTTCCATCTTTAAATGGAACAAAACAAACTACATATCCAGCTTGAGGGTAGGGGTCTCTATTGGTGGATCCATGAAATGCAATGAATGCACCATTTTTATAGTGATCTGGAAATTGATTTCCTTTATAAAATAATAAATCATTAGGTGCCCAATGTGCAGGGAATGCCATTATGGGTAATCCTACTTCAGGGTTTCTTGCTAATTTTTTACCATCACCACCATATTCTGGAGCTAATAATTTTTTTTGTTGAATGGGGTCGTAGTAACTATAGGGCCATCCATAATCAGTTCCTTCTTTTAACTGAATAAACTCTTCAGCAGGCAACACTGAATTTTGCCATGCTGAATAATATTGTGGCCATAGTAAATGTAAATCGTCGCGGCCATGTTGTACTAAAAACAAACTATTTGCTTCATTATTCCAATCCATTGCTACCACACTTCTTAGGCCGGTAGCCACTCTCACGCCATCTTTTTGAAACAAGCCAGTTCCGTTGGCTTTAAATTTCCAAATGCCGCCATGGTCCACTAATTCAGGACAAGGATCTGCGCCACGCACACCAGCAGTAGCGCCTCCTAAATTACTCGCTAAATCCTGACAAGCATTGGAAGGTGCGCTAAATGGGATATACATATTATCATCCTTATCAAATGCAATTGTTTTTGTGATATGCCAATGCGCCCCATGTCCATGATCATCTACTAAAACAATTTCAGGTTCTCCAGTGGGAATTAATGTCCAACTAGATAGCTTTTGTTTGTAGACTACTTTTTCGGAACTGAAGTATAAATAATTTTTATGGATTCTCATTTCGGTAGCAAAGCTTCCATCATTAGGGTAGTCTCCAAAGCGCTGCATGATTTCCGCTTTACCTTGTTGATTCACTTGTATTGCAACATTTCCAGAATCTCCTTCGGTGATTCTTAATTTGACATAAATATTTCCTTCGTCACTCACTGCAATATGTCTTGCTGGACCTGAACTATCTATAACTACTAATGCGCCAAAGCCAGGGGCTAAAAAAAGCCCTCCATTATTGGCATCTGTTTTAGGAATAGAAGATGAAGCATCATGACATTGAATGTGCGATAAGCAAATTCCTACTAAAATGACGCCGCTAAAAATTTTATTCAAATATTTCATAAGGATCACTAAGTTCTTTATTTATTATCCTTCACACATCTCACCGACATACCATTCATTTTTCCAAAAGGCCCTTTTAGTAACTCATTACTCGCATTTAAAATCATAATGTATTTGGCTTTGTCTATATCTACTTGGTTGGAAGTCCAAAATCCAGCACCTTCTCCCTCATATCCAAACCAACTTATTCCGCTTCTAAATCCACCAGCTTGCACATTCATGCCATGGGTATTGGTCCCATTACCTTCTGCGCCTTTATAAGGTTTCCAACCTTGCTTGGTTTTTAATTTTCCTCCGGCAACCGCATCTCCTCCTAACTTAAGTGCAAGTAAAGTCCATTCTTCATCCTTTGCAACATGCCAACCTTTGGGAGCTAGAAGTCTGATATCATTTACAGCATACCAATTATATAACTTTCCATATTTATTGCCATTGGCGGTATCGTTTTTGTAATAACACCAAGCTGGCAAACCTTGTTTACATAAATAAACCCAATCATCTTTGGTTTGTGCTTCGGGTATTTCGTCTCCATTTTGAAAAGTGCTTACATTTAAATTGTCCACCATCCATTCGCTATTTCCTATTTTGACCGATTTATATTTTTCTTTATTCCATGGCAATAGAGAGCAAGAGGAGGCCCATAAAATGATTGCGATTCCAATTAATTTATGGTGTATACTTCGATTTTGTTTCAACATAGTCTTGTAATCTGGTTTGGAATCTTTAAAAGGTCTTGTTGGATCTAAATTATTGAAAAAAATCCAATTAAGACGTAAAAACCGAGAACATTGAAATTGGGATAAAAATACATTCCCATTTGAGTGTATTCCTTTAATTTTGACTTCTAAAATATTTAAAATGGCAACAAAAATTACTATTAATAATAATGGCTCCATTAAAGTGGAAGGTGAATTCACTATAGTAGACAGATCTGGTGAAACTTATGATTTAGCTGGAAGAGAAGTAATTGGTTTGTGTCGTTGCGGATTAAGTAAAAACAAGCCTTTTTGCGATGGGGCTCATAATGGTCAATTTGAGCACGAAGCTAAAGCTTTCGCATTGCCTCCTAAAAAGACTGTTTAATCAAAGTATTGTCATAATATGACTGAGGGGGCAATCATAAGGTATTATAAAGGTTAGATATTGCAATTATCTTATCCAATGTTGCATTTATCTCATCCAATTAAATCTTAGATTTCAAACTCATCCAAGAACCTCCATTGTATACTTCAATATGGGCTCTTTTTAATATGGACTTTGCCATATTGCTTCTAGCGCCGCTTTGACAAACGACAATAATAGGTGTTGCCCATTTTTTAATCATTTCCACATCTCGATGAATTAAATTAACGGGTATGTTTTTAGAGCCTTTAATATGCCCGCTATCATACTCTTGAGGCGATCTTACATCAATAATGATGGCGCCGCTTTTTAATAAAGCTGCGAAGTCTGTTTTAGACCCCCATAATTTTTTTAAAAATTCAAACATCTTGTTGTGTGTTTATATTTATAAAATTAATCCATTTTTTGGAGGTTCCCAATATGAATAAAATCATATTTAGAAGGGCTTTCAATTTTTAATATAATTGCCCCTTTGCATTCATTTCATGTAGAATTAATATTCTAGCGTAGCATTTTTTGGTAATTTTAAGTAATTAATAAATTATTATATGCTTGAAGTGAATCCAAAATTAGAAGCCCAAAATTTGGCTGAATCACGTCGTAAATTCATCAAAAATGTATCTTTTGCTTCTGTTCTATTTTTAACCGGAGGGATGAAAAGTTTGAGCGCTGCAGAAGTATTTCAACTTCGCAATAAAGTAAAGCTTCGTTTTGTAGTGGCGTCTGATATACATTATGGTCAAGCTAAAACTCCATTTGACGACAATATTAATACTGCTATTCAAAAAATCAATCAATTTCATCACGAACATCATTTGCATTTTTGTGTGATGAATGGTGACTTGATCCATAATGAAAAATCATTCATGCCCCAGATGAAAACCAAATTGGATGGATTAAAAATGCCCTTTTATGTAACCAGGGGAAACCATGATATGGTAAGTTTAGAAGAGTGGGAACAGGTTTGGAAAACACCTACGCATCATGATGCAGTGATAAATAATAATGCATTAATATTGGGTGATAGCTCTAATGAAAAAGGAGAATATATTTCACCTAATTTAGATTGGCTGGAGAATAAATTTATCGAACACCAAGACAAAAAAAATATTTTATTGTTCATACATATCCCGCAAATAGCAAGCTTACCAAGCGGTATTAATACGCCTTCTTTTACATCTTTACTTAAAAAATATAAAAATATTAAAGCTGTTTTTCATGGCCATGATCATACGCAGGATACGGCTAAAGTTATAGAAGGAATCCCATTTATTTTTGACGCCCATATTGGAGGCGATTGGGGAACCGATTATCACGGATTCAGAGTCGTTGAAGTTATGAAAGACAATACCCTTGTGACTTACATGATGAATCCAACTACTAAAATGAATCCGTTTTCTTGTTAGAATATTGCATTAAAGAGTCACTACTCCTTGACGTGTAATAATAAATTCAACAAGTTCTTCTAAACTGATATTCGCTCGAGTACATGCATCATCAATGTCTTCACGAGATACATTCGCAGCGAATGCTTTATCTTTTAATCTTTTTTTCACTCCTTTTACATCCATAGCTTCATAACCTCCTGGTCGCATTAAAGAATAAGCATGTATTAAGCCTGATAATTCATCAAATGCAAATAACATTTTATCCATGGAGGTTTCTGGTAATACACCAAAGTGAATGGGACCATGAGAAGCAATGGCTCTAATAATTTCTGGGTCTATATTTTTTTCTTCTAAATGTTCAATAATTTTTTTACAATGTTGCTCGGGCCATTGATCCCAATCGGCATCATGTAATAAGCCTGCCATTTCCCATTTCCATTGTCCCGCTTCATCTAGAAATTCTTTCTCTGCACTCCAACAGCGCATCATATGCGCCACCTGTTTCATATGCAATTTTAATTTGGGATTCAACACCCAATCATTAAAAAGTTGCATCGCCTCTTCCTGTGTGAATACATTTCCTAGATTATCTTTGTTTCCAAATTCGGTTCTACCTAAATGAAGTGACATATTAATTAGTTTTGAATCATTCTAATATACAATTCCTCTACTTTTTTTCGGGCCCATAAAGTTTTTCTTAAAAATTTTAAACTCGAAGAAATGCTGGGATCGCTATTAAAACAATTAATAGGGATATGTTGTCCTAATGCTTCCCAGCCAAAATAAGTCACCAATTCGGTCACTATGAATTCTAAAGTTTTTCCGTGTAAGGGGTCCTTGGACGCTTGTTGCATATACAATATTAAGTAATTTGCTTGGATGAATGCACACCGATATTTTGTTTTAAATAAGCCAATGAATATGGTGTCTCAATTTGTGAGTTCGCATCCCGTCCGTTTATTGGGTGATCTTTCCTTTCCATTTCCCGAGGGAACACATGCCATTGGACGATTAGATCAAGCTTCAGAAGGTTTACTTTTATTAACAACTAATAAAAAAATTACGCGTCTTTTGTTTCAAAATGTAATTCCTCACCAACGCACTTATTTAGTTCAGGTGAAAAATAAAGTAACCGACGAAACAATTCAACAATTAGCCAATGGGATTTTAATTAGTGCCCCCAATGGATTACAATATAAAACATTACCTTGTCAGGTGTCTTTGGTTAACCCTCCCTCTAATTTGTGGAAAACGGATAACCCTCCTCATAAAAACGCGCCAAGTGATTGGCTTACGATTACTTTGACAGAAGGCAAATATCATCAGGTTCGCAAAATGGTAGCAGCAGTGCATCATAAATGTATCCGATTAATCAGAACTTCAATTGAACAGCTTACATTGGGAAACCTAGCTCCTGGCGAAGTACTAGAATTAAGCGAAGCTGATTTTTTTTCTAAATTAAATTTATAAAATGTATTTTTCTTTTACTAATGTCGATTTACTAGGGGTGAATTTTAGGGGTAAGTAGCAATTTTTATGGTTCTTGTAAATATAACCTTCCTCATTGCTTTTTTAATTAAACGGTTGCCTTATGATTTTTTCATTAAAATTGTCCAATTTATTTTCTTTCGCTCATCGAATTCGCTTAGGTATTTTTTGCGGATGTCTATTTATATCCACATTAATGTTTGGGCAGTCCAAAACCTTGACCATCAATAAAGCCACATTGATCGACAAAATCAAAGGAGGTTGGGCTGGAAAGATGATTGGAGTAACTTATGGAGCGCCCATTGAGTTTCGGGCACAATATGCTACTTATGATGATTCAATCAATTGGACACCAAAGGATATACGAGGCAGTATGTGGCAGGATGATATTTATGTTCAACTTACTTTTATGATGACCATGGATCAATTTGGTATCCATGCTCCAGCAAAAAAATACCAAGAAATGTTTGCTAAAGCAGGATATATGCTTTGGCACGCCAATGTACAAGCTAGAAAAAATTATTATGACAGTATATTTCCGCCTGCTTCTGGAAGTCCTGAATTTAGTGATCATTCAGATGATATTGACTTTCAAATTGAAGCTGATTATTTAGGTTTTATGTGTCCTGGTTTACCTCAATCAGCTATGAAATTGGCTAATAAAATTGGGCATATTATGAACTATGGTGATGGCGTTTATGGCGGCATATTTTTATCTACTTTATATACACAAGCTTATTTTGACAACAACATTCCATCCATTATCAATAAATCTTTGCATTCTATTCCACAACAAAGTGATTATGCTAAAATTGTTCGTGATGTAATTCAATTACATCAAAAGTATCCTAATAGTTGGAAAGCAGCATGGGCTCAATTACAAAATAAATGGGGCTATGATCATATTTGTGCTGCAGGGACAAATTTTAATATTGATGCGAAGTTTAATGGAGCCTTTATTATTATGGGTTTATTATATGGAGAAGGCGATCCTATGAAAACGATGGAAATTACAACTCGTTGTGGTCAGGATGCCGATTGTAATCCATCCAATGCCATGGCAGTTTTAGGCGTTATCAAAGGGTTTAGTCAACTTCCTGCTTCTATGCAAGATGGGGTGAATGCAGTGGGAGATACTTTGTTTATTAATACCACCTATTCTTATCGGACGGCTGTTCAAAATACGTATCAATATGCATTGCAAATGATTCAGCAAAATGGAGGTAAAGTAATTGATGAACAAATTTCATGGCCTGAACAAAAAGTAACTCCGGCATTATGGGAAGATGCTTATCCTCATTTAGTGTTTGATAAAAAACTTTCTGTTTTTGACAAAACGAATTGGGTTTCAAAAGGGGATTGGAAAACGTATAAAGAAAAATCCTGGGATGGTAAAACAGAAAGGCCGCAGGCGGTTATGTCTGCAACTAAAGGCGATGAAATCACCTTTAGTTTTGAAGGCACAGGAATTTCTATAGCTGGGAATTGGGTGAAGGATGGGGGCAAAGCTGCTATTTATGTAGATGGAAAATGGCATCGAGATATTGATACTTATTTTGATTACGCACAACAAGAGCATCGAAATATCACTTTGTGGAATGACTTTAAATTAAAACCTGGTAAACATATTGTGACTATTCAAGTCAAAGGTGAACATCATTCTAATTCCAGCTCCTCTAATGTTTATATCACCGAAGCTGTTATTTATAAAACCGCATCTAAAAAAAGTAGCATCTATAATTTCCCTGAAAACTAATTTTTTTGATAGGGTTTAGTTTTCTACCATATCATACAGGTGATGAATCAAGCCATCTGCTAATCCAATTTTAGGGACATGAATTTCGTCAATATTGGCCCATTTACAAATGGCATTATAAATAGTAAGTGCGGGAACTATCACTTCTGCTCTATCTTCTTTAATCGTATATTTTTTCATCCTTTCTTCAATGCTCAAAGGATCCATTTCCTTGAAAATATCTTTCAGGGTATCAGATGAAATAGATTTATTCGTTTTGGCCCCCACTATTGCAAATATCTTATTGATATTTCCACCTGAGCCAATACCAATCATGTTTTCGTATTTTTTTGCAAGTTCTTTTAAGGTGTCTTTCATCTCATCCCAGGTTTCATCTTTTACTTTATTCGTTAATAAACGAACCGTACCAATATTAAAAGATTTCTGTAGGATCACATTTGATTTATGGTATAAAGTAATTTCTGTACTGCCGCCACCTACATCAATATAGATATAGCTTTTATCCTTGTCTAAAAATTCTGCAATATGGTTTTCGTATATAATTTCTGCCTCTAATTCACCAGATATAATTTCAATCTCAATAGAAGTTTCCGATTTTATCTCTTTGATAATTTCTTTCGCATTTTCGGCGTCTCTCATGGCGCTTGTGGCACAAGCCATATAATGTTCAACTTCATACACTTTAAGTAAATTGCTAAACGCCTTAATAGTGTTAATAAGCATTTTCTTTTTTGCTCCACCAATATATCCTTTTTCAAAAACATCAAAACCCAAACGCAAAGGGATTCTCAATAAGTTTAATTTATTAAATTCTGTTTCTTTCCCTTTTTTGACCACCTCACAAATTAATAATCTGGCGGCGTTACTTCCAATATCTATTGCTGCAAGTACCAATTTTAATATTTTTTACCCATTAAATAATGATAAGTTTCTACCTGAGATTTGCAGGACTTCTTTCTTTCGGAAGGTACATAATTATTACTTAATTCTGAATCTAAAATTCTAGCTTTTTTATTGTCTTGTAACTGGATATTTAAAATATCAATCAACTCTCTTTTTATATTCTTATCTAAAATTGGAGTAGCTATCTCAATTCGGTGGTCTAGATTACGCACCATCCAATCGGCACTTGATATGTATACTTTCTCATTGCCTTTATTATTAAATATCATAACCCTGGCATGCTCTAAATATTCATCCACAATACTAATGGCATTTATTTTATGACTTAATTTTTCCTTTACATTTTTCAAGGTTAAAATTCCACGTATAATCAAGTTCACTTCTACGCCCTCTTTGACTGCTTTGTATAAGTGGTCCAATAATATTTGATCGCTCAGTGAATTTAGTTTGATGGTAATTTTTGCTTCTTTACCCTGTTTTGCAAATTTTACTTCATTGTCGATGAGCTTCACAATAGTACTTCGCATATTAACTGGGGAAATCAATAAATTTCTAGATTTACTAATGGGTTTAATACCTGCATGCCAATTTTCCAAATAGGTGAATACTTTATTGGCTTCAGTCAATAAAGTTCTGGATGCGGTCAACAAACAATGGTCTGCATATATTTTTGCCGTTTTTTCATTTAAATTTCCGGTACTTATAAATCCATACTGAATGGTTCTGTTATTTACTTTTTTCTGAATCACACATAATTTAGCGTGCACTTTGATATTGGGTATCCCCACAATAACATTCACGCCTTCTTCCTCTAGGACTGTTTTCCACTCCAGGTTTGCTTCTTCGTCAAATCTTGCCTTTAATTCTAAAAATACAGTTACTTTTTTGCCATTTCTTGCAGCGTTAATAAGCGCATTAATTACTTTAGAGTTGCTTGCTAATCGGTAGGCTGTGATTTTAATGGAATATACCGTATCATCCATGGCCGCTTCTCTTAATAAATCAATAACAGGATCAAAACTATGATAGGGAAAGTGTAGCATCACATCCTTTTTCAAAATCACTTCCGACACTAATTCTTTTTTCTTAAACAATGGGTGTGAAAAGGGGCCTGGTCGTTGATTTTTTTCAGTCAACACATTTGGGAAATCCATAAAATGTTTAAAATTATGAATATGCCCCCCTGGTATAATACTACTCTTACTAGTGAGTTTTAATTTTTTAATTAAAAACTCTAAAAGTTCCGCATTCATTTCTTTGTCATATACAAATCTCACAGGTTTCCCTTTTCTTCTACTCTTAATTCCTTTCGAAATTTTATCCACAAAATTAATGCCTACTTCTTGTTCAATATCAATTTCTGCATCTTTTGTAATTTTAAATACGTTCGCTTCAAAATAATTAAACTTGAAATGAGAAAAAATGACAGGAAGATTAAATTTTATTATATCTTCTAGTAATATGATAGTTTGTTTATTATTAACACTAGGTAAAATGACAAAACGACCTATGGACTTAGAAGGGATTTCTATCAAGGAAAATTTTTCTTGGTAAGCGTCTTTTTTATTTCTCATTACAATTGCCAAGTACAAGCTTTTATCCCTTAAATAAGGTAGTTCAGGGAGGTTGTCAATCATTAATGGGATAATATAAGGCCTTACCACATTGTCAAAATAATTTCTCACAAATTCCTTTTGGATAAGTGTCAATTTTTTTTCATTGACAATCACCACATTTCTTTTAATTAATTCTTTATTGATATTATTCCATATCCTTGTAAATTCACTTTGCTGCTTTAATACAATAGTTTGTATTTCTTCTAAAATCAAATTAGGAGACTCCAGTATATCAATATTGGTATTTTTCTTTTTATCAATTAATTCAACCATTCTTTTTAACGTGGCAACCCTGACTCTAAAAAATTCATCTAAATTGTTGGAAAAAATTCCTAAAAATCGAATTCTATCTTTTAAAGCCACTGCAGAATCATTGGCTTCTTGTAATACTCTTGCATTAAAGCTTAACCAGCTAATGTCTCTTGGTACGTATTTGTATTTCATCTTTTTATAAAATTGATTCGTAAAATTATTGTTTCTTATTCCAAGTAATATTCTCTTCATAATTTGATAACATTAAAGTAATGTTTAGGAAATATTGTATTTACATGCTTATACGTTATTTACACAAACTTAGATCATGGAAAAAAGACCAATGGAAATATGCATTTTAAGTGATTTACATTTAGGTACATTTGGATGTCAGGCTAAAGAAGTGCTTAATTACTTAAAAAGTATCCAACCTAAAACCCTTATTTTAAACGGGGATATCATAGATATCTGGCAGTTTAATAAGCGTTATTTTCCAGCGAGTCATATGGCGGTTATCAAGCAAATATTTAGCATGGCAAGTAAGGATACAAAGGTAATCTATATCACCGGTAACCATGATGAAGCTTTACGCAAATATGCCGATTTTGAAATGGGCAATATTCAATTAACAGACAAAATCGTGTTTGAAATAAATGGCGAAAAAAACTGGGTGTTTCATGGAGATGTTTTTGATAGAACCACCAAGGGAAGTGCTAAACTATTAGCTAAATTAGGTGGCTACGGGTATGATTTACTCATATTGATTAATAGTCTTTTGAACTGGTGGATGAAGATCATGGGAAAGGAGAAGATGAGTTTTAGTAAAAGTGTCAAAAATGGTGTAAAAAAGGCGGTTTCATGGATCAATGATTTTGAACAAACTGCAGCCGAACTTGCTATTGAAAATAAATATCAATATGTGATTTGCGGTCATATTCATCAACCGCAACATCGTGTTTTTACCAATGAAAAAGGGTCAGTGACTTATTTAAATAGTGGCGATTGGATCGAAAACTTAACTTCTTTAGAGTATTATGACAAAGGGTGGAAGCTATATCATTACGACCCCAAACAATTTGAAAACATCAGCTCTGTTAATAAAAATAAAATTATTCATTTACAAGAGGAGCTGAGTGTCATTACGCATGAAGTTGCATTTCAAGTTTCAATGTAATGAAAATATTTTATGCCATACAAGGAACAGGGAATGGCCATGTAAGTCGTGCTGTTCAATTGTATCCTTATCTTAAAAAGTATGGGGATGTTGACTTTTTCTTAAGCGGATCTAATGCACAATTAAATTTAGATATACCCATTAAGTATCAAAGCAAAGGAGTTAGTTTGTTTTATAAACCTACAGGAGGCTTAGATTATAAAAAAATTGCAAAATCCCTTTCATTAAGTGTCCTTAATGAGGCTAAACAATTACCCTTAAACCAGTACGATTTAATTATAAATGATTTTGAATTTATAACTTCTCTTTCATGTAGCTTACAAAAGAAAAAAAGTATTCAATTTGGTCATCAAGCTAGTTTTCAAAGTAAATTAACTCCTCGTGCAAAAGTGTTTAGCCCTATAGGAAACTTAGTGTTAGAGAAAATGGTCAAAAGTACCGACTATTTAGGTTTACATTTTTCTTCCTATGATAAAAATATTTACAATCCTATTATCAAGGATGAAATCATAGAGGCAAATCCAATTGACGATGGACATATTACAGTGTATTTGCCACAATATTCAATGGGTTATTTAACTCCTTTTTTACATCAACAAAAAGGTACACATTTTGAAGTGTTCACTAAGGAAGTTGTACAAATTACCAATTCCAAGAATATTACTTTTTATCCCATACATAATCAAGTATTTACAAGTAGCTTGATAAGATGCCATGGCATCATTACTGCTGGAGGTTTTGAAACTCCTGCAGAAGCAATGTATTTGAATAAAAAAATATTAAGTATACCCATATTAAATCATTATGAGCAAGCATGTAATGCTGAAGCCATGCGAACAATGGGGGTGATGGTGTTGAAAAATATAGATGACGAATTCCCCGCTCAATTTATAAAATGGTTACAAGAAAAAAATAAAGTTCAGTTTCAGCTTACACATCATACCAAAGATATTGTTCAGGAACTTATTTCCAAAGCGCCCTATAATTAAAGCCCTTATAATTAATTGAGGTCTCATTATTAACTTAACCTTAAAATCATAGAAATGTATTTATTAGTGAATCAAAAAAACGAAACGGTAGCGTATGTGGAAAATATGATGATTTTAGACGCTACACATGAACATGTGATTGGAATTTTAATTGGGGATTGTTTTTTTGGCAAAAAAGAGCACAAGCAAGTGGGTAAAATTTTTAATCAAACTGCTTATTTAGTGAATGGCGAAATGGTAGCCAAATTAGTTTTAAATAAAGACTATAAAAGCGCTTCTATTAAAAAAAGTTTAATGAATGAAGCCTGGGATATTTTAATGAATATCACAGAGCATACATCTACCTGGATTCTTGAATCTAAAAAGTGGAGTAAGTTAAGTTTGATAGATCATTTGAAATAAAATACATTTGTATTAAACAAATGTTTATGCAAATATCGTCCCCCAAAAAAATCCTACTACTTTTTTCCATTTTAATCTCCAGTACTCATTTCTTTTGTACTTCTAAATCGGTAGATAGCACTTCGAATACTTGTGATCCTGCAATAAGTTTTAGCAAAACCATAAAACCTATATTAGACGCAAATTGTAATATGCCCGGATGTCATGATGATCAAGTTATTACTGCTTTGAAGGATTTTCAAACAGTACATGACGGTGCTGCTCAAATTAAATCATCTATCGTAACAGGTAAAATGCCTAAGAATAGAACCATCACTACAGCTGAAAAAAATGCCATTTATTGTTGGGTTGATAATGGCGCTAAAAACAATTAAATTGTAGGAAACCATTCCGCGAACTTGGTTAAGTCCACATTGCCTCCCGATAAAATAATGCCCACTTTTTTTCCTTTAAATAATTCTTTATTTCGAAGTGCTGCAGCAAGTGGGACTACACAACTTGGTTCAACAATAATTTTCATTCTTTCATAAACCAATCTTAGGGCTGCTTTTATTTCTTCCTCAGAGACTAAGAATATATCAGTTACATGTTGCTTGATGATCCCCAAGGTTTGTTCACTTAAGGTGGTCAATAATCCATCCGCAATGGTATTTATAAAGGGTGCTTTTTCTACTTTACCCGATTTAAAACTAAGAATAGCATCTGCCGCTCCTTCAGGTTCTCCTGCATACACTTGTAAGCTGGGCTTTAAATAATGCGCTCCCAAACTAGTTCCTGATAATAATCCACCACCACCTACAGGCGTCATCACAACATCTAATAAAGGCACTTCTTCCAGAAATTCTTTAATACATGTAGCTTGGCCAGTAATCACTCGATAATCATCATAAGGATGTATAAATTCGGCACCTGTTTCGGCTACTACTTTTTGGAGTGCTGCTTCTCTTGCTGCTTGATTGGATTCACATATGATCACTTCGGCACCATAGCCTCTCACAGCATTTACTTTTACTTGCGGAGATGATTGAGGCATGACGATATAGGCCTTTATACCTAATGTTTTTGCTGCAAAAGCTAATGCTTGTGCATGATTGCCAGAGGAATGAGTGGCAATGCCATTTTTGAGTTGTTCGGGGCTTAAACATAATGTGGCATTCATTCCCCCTCTAATTTTAAAAGCTCCAATTTTTTGAAAATTCTCACATTTGAAATAAAAATCAATGCCCGACATTTCATTGATGCTTTGACAGGTTAAAACGGGGGTTTTATGAATATAGGGCTGAATACGTTGTGCCGCATCCATAATGTTTTGTAGTGTAATTTCCATAGTTAAATTTATACAATAATACTTTGTTTGCAAAATTGGGTCTCCAAGGGTAAATTATTGAATTTTTCACTTGAATAGAAGCAATTATTTTCATAGTTTTAATAGGTTGTATTGGAAAGTATGAATGACTCTAAAAAGTTTTATTGCAAATAATTAGATATGTATTTATTAGGATTGGATATAGGGACGTCTTCTATTAAAGCTTCTGTGGTGGAAATTGCTACCTCCCAATGTGTTGCTTCCACTCAATTTCCAGATGGAGAAACTCCTATCACTTCTTTACAAACAGGATGGGCTGAGCAATCCCCTGCGACTTGGTGGGAGCATGTTCAAGCAGTCATTTTAAAATTAAATGCATCTCAAAAATACGACCCGCAACAAATTCAAGCGATAGGTATTTCTTATCAAATGCATGGCTTGGTATTGGTAGATAAAAATAAAGAAGTTTTAAGAGATGGTATTATTTGGTGTGATAGTAGAGCAGTCGAAATAGGAGAGCAAGCGTTTCAAACCATAGGTGCCGAAAAATGTTTAAGTCATTTATTAAATTCTCCCGGAAATTTTACGGCTTCTAAATTAGCTTGGGTCAAAAAAAATGAACCTGAAATTTATAGTCGTATCAACAAAATAATGTTACCTGGTGATTTTATTGCTATGAAGTTAACAGGAGAAATTACGACAAGCATTTCTTCCTTATCGGAAGGCATTTTTTGGGATTTTAAAAACAATGAAATTTCGCAAGATGTAATGCAACATTTTGGATTTGATCAAAATCATTTTCCAGTAATTCAGAATGTATTTAGCAACCATGGCCATTTACTTTCAACAGTAGCTAGCACTTTATCTCTAAAAGCCGGCATACCCATTACCTATAAAGCAGGCGATCAACCTAACAATGCATTATCCTTAAATGTATTGGAACCGGGTGAAGTGGCTGCCACTGCAGGAACTTCGGGAGTTATTTATGGAGTCACAGACAAAATCACCTATGACCCGCAATCAAGAGTGAATACTTTTGCGCACGTAAATCATACGCCGCAGACAAACCGATTAGGAGTTTTGTTATGTATAAATGGTACAGGTATCATGAATAGTTGGGTTAAAAATAAAATAGGAGCTGGGCTTACGTATCCTGAAATGAATCAACAAGCAAGTCAAGTTGTAGCAGGTAGTGATGGTTTGCAAATTTTTCCATTTGGCAATGGCGCAGAAAGAATTTTTAACAATAAAATTATCGGCGCCCAATTTTCTAAAATTGATTTAAATAAACATAGTCACGCGCATATTTTTAGAGCAGCACAAGAGGGGATCGCATTTACTTTTAGATATGGATTAGATATTATGCGCAGCAATGGAATGCAACCTAATATTATAAGAGCAGGACATGCTAATATGTTTTTAAGTGAAGTGTTTACAGAAGCTTTTGTAAACGCCACTGGAGTTCCTGTTGCTCTATATCAAACCGAAGGCAGTGTGGGCGCGGCAATAGGCGCGGGTATTGGACATCATGTTTATGCCAATGCGCAAGAAGCCTTCGCTCAAGTGAAACCCATTAAAACGGTGACACCTACCAAAGAAAAAATGTACAATGAACTTTATTCAAATTGGTTACTCACATTGAATAAGAATTTATAATAATTGATCAAACTAAAAATAATTTTATGTCAGTAGTATTAGGGGAACAAGAATTTTTTAAAGGTATTCCTAAAATTAAATTCGAAGGATTAGGATCTGATAATCCTTTGGCCTATAGATGGTATGATGAAAACAAAGTGGTAGCAGGAAAACCAATGAAAGATTGGTTTCGTTTTGCAGTAGCTTATTGGCACAGTTTTGTGGGTAATGGAGCCGATCCTTTTGGAGAACCTACCTTATTATATCCTTGGAATGAAAAATCGGATGCCATAGCACGTGGCAAAGACAAAGCAGATGCTGCATTTGAATTCATCACTAAATTAGGGTTGCCTTATTATTGTTTTCATGATGTGGATGTAGTGGATTTCACCAATGATATTCATGAAAATGATAAACGCTTACAAGCACTCACTGAATATTTAAAACAAAAACAGCAAGCAAGTGGTGTGAAATTGTTGTGGGGTACTGCCAATGTGTTTAGTAATAAAAGATACATGAATGGAGCTTCTACGAATCCTGATTTTCATGTATTAACGCATGCAGCCACCCAAGTAAAAGGGGCTATAGATGCTACCATTGAGTTGAAAGGAGAGAATTATGTTTTTTGGGGAGGACGCGAAGGTTATATGAGTTTGTTGAATACCCATATGAAACGTGAAAAAGAACATTTGGCAAAATTTTTACATACTGCAAAAGATTACGCACGTAAAAATGGTTTTAAAGGAACTTTTTTTATTGAGCCTAAACCTTGTGAACCTACCAAACATCAATATGACTATGATTCCGAAACTGTGATTGGTTTTTTACGTCAATATGATTTATTGAATGATTTTAAATTAAATATAGAAGTGAATCATGCTACCCTTGCTGGACATACATTTCAGCATGAATTACAAGTGGCAGCCGATGCAGGTATGTTAGGCAGCATGGATGCGAATAGAGGAGATTATCAAAATGGTTGGGATACCGATCAATTTCCTACTAATATTAATGAATTAGTGGAAGCCATGTTAATCATTGTGGAAGCAGGTGGATTCCAAGGAGGAGGTATTAATTTTGATGCAAAGCGTCGTCGTAATTCTACCGATCCTGCGGATTTATTTCATGCTCATATTGGTGGCATTGATACTTTTGCACGTGCACTAATTAGTGCCGATGCGGTATTACAACAATCCGACTATAAAAAAATAAGAGCTAGCAGATATGCTTCTTTTGATAGTGGCAAAGGAGCTGAATTTGAACAATCTAAATTAAGTTTAGAGGATTTAAAAGCCTATGCGATTGCAAACGGGGAGCCAAAAGCGATAAGTGGTCAACAAGAACTTATCGAAAACATTATAAATCGTTATATTTAGTTTATAATGAATTCTACTTCTTTAACAACACCGTCAAAATTAGGATTATGGACTAGTACTTCTTTGGTATTAGGCAATATGATTGGCGCAGGTGTTTTTTTAATGCCTACTACCTTAGCAAGCTTTGGCGGGATAAGCGTGGTGGGTTGGGTTTGTTCAGCGTTGGGAGCTTTTTTATTAGCCAAGGTTTTTGCGAATTTAAGTAAGATCATGCCTATCGCCGATGGAGGTCCTTATGCTTATTCTCGTAGAGGCTTAGGAGACTTCGCAGGATTTTTAGTAGCATGGGGGTATTTAGTTTCTGTATGTTGTGCCAATGCCGCCATTGCTGTTTCTTTTGTGAGTGCTCTGAGTACTTTCATCCCTGCTTTAGCCACTCATTCTCAACTAGCTATTGCAACTGGCTTTGCTGTTATTTGGTTGTTAACTTGGATTAATTCTTTGGGTATACTTACTTCAGGTAAAGTGCAATTAGTGATGACTATTTTAAAAATTATTCCCATTCTTGCGATTGGTATAGTGGGCTTGTTTTTTATTCATATCCAAAACTTCATCCCCTTTAATAATAGCGGCACTTCCACTTTAGCAGCCATTACGGCAACCACTACATTTACTTTTTATGCTTTCTTAGGCATTGAATGTGCTACTATTCCTTCGGGCAGTGTGGTGAATCCAGAAAAAAATATACCTAAGGCAACTATTTATGGAACACTCATTGCAACTTTTATTTATATCTCCAGTACCGTGAGTATAATGGGAATGATTCCTTCTAGTCAACTACAACAATCAGTGACTCCTTTTGCTGATGCCGCTGTATTGTTATGGGGGGAGGCTTCTAAATATTGGGTAAGCGCTGGCGTTGCGATTGCTGCAATGGGGGCATTAAATGGATTTATATTAATTCAAGGACAATTGCCTTACGCATTAGCGAAGGATAAATTATTCCCTGCTGTATTTGCTAAAACCAATAATAAAGGCGTGCCTGCTATTGGTATGGCCATTTCTAGTGTATTTATTTCACTTATTATGTCGATGAATTTTACAAAAGGCTTGGCTGCACAGTTTAAATTTTTAATACTGTTATCTACCTTAACTGTTTTAATTCCTTATTTATTTTCTACAGCAGCTTATTTAATTATTCGTTTTCAATATTCATTTAAATCCGCTTTTCAAAAAGCGATGGCAATTGCTTTAGCTTTATCTGCATTTTTATTTTCTATGTGGATCGTGATTGGATCAGGCCAAGAAGTGGTGTATTGGGGGTTTTTGTTGTCTATGTCCTCGGTTCCTATTTATGCCTGGGTGGTTCGAAAAAGAAAACTTACTGATGTGAATACAAATTAATATACCATTTTATAATTTATTTTTCTCATGAGTTCAACCGCACATTCTGAATACGGCACCATTCAAAAACTTTTTATAAAAAATGTACAAGCTGCATTTTTAAATGATGAACACATTGCAGCGCATTGGGAAGCACTTAATTATTTAGGTCAACCTAATATGCAACAATCATTGCATGAATATGCTTCCTTTGAAAACATACTTCAATCACAAGGTGCTCAACTTTTTTATTTTCCAACAGATGAATCTGTAAATATGGATTCGGTGTATTGTAGAGATGCAGCTATTGCGACTAATCAAGGAATGATTATTTGTAATATGGGAAAAGAAGGCCGTAAAAACGAACCCTTGGCGCAACAAAAAGCTTTTGAAGCGAATGGGATTAAAGTATTAGGGGTGATTCAAGCGCCAGGAACTTTAGAAGGCGGTGATGTGGCTTGGTTAGATGAAAATACATTAGCTGTGGGGCACACTTATCGTACAAACTTAGAAGGCATCAAACAATTAACGGAAATATTAGCACCTCAAGGGGTTCAAGTGATTACCGCTGCCATGCCTCATTATAAAGGACCTTCGGATGTGTTTCATTTAATGTCGATATTAAGCCCAGTAGATAAAAATTTAGCGGTGGTGTATTCTCCTTTAATGCCGATTGCTTTTAGAAATATTTTAATAGAAAAAGGATTTGATTTAGTAGAAGTTCCTGAGGAAGAATTTGATAGCATGGGTTGTAATGTATTGGCAATTGCGCCTCGCGTTTGTTTGATGGTGAAAGGGAATCCTAAAACAAAAGCCGCTTTAGAAAATGCAGGATGCAAAGTTATTGAATATGATGGTGCTGATATTAGCGTGAAAGGGGGTGGAGGTCCTACTTGTTTAACTAGACCCATCACTAGAGGGTAATTATTGATTTAGATCATTATTTTATCTATCAATTTAATTTAGTTACTATCTAATTAGTTAACTAACTAACTAACTAACTAACTATCTATTCATTTATTTATTTATTTATTCAAGAAGTCTTAAGCATTCCAATTCCATAATACAATATCCCAGCCAGTTCCCACTTGCTCAATCACGCCAATAGTTTCAAAGCCTATTTTTTGATGCCTTTTGATGGATCTTTTATTGGCCTGTGAAATATCCGTTACTAAATATTTGTAATTTTTTGCATGTAAATTTTTATAAAATTCATACATCTTAGCAACCCATCCTTGTCCTCTATGACTTTTTCCCACACATACTTGCCCCACTAAAATATAGTTTTCATTTTTTAATAAACTGCCGTTGTAGGAAGTGGCATCTAATGTTTGAAATAAATGATCTAATTCAGGGTGTTCTCCTAGTACATCTTTATTCGTAACAATAGTATATCCCACTACTTCTTCTCCTTCTTTCACTATGATGGATGGATGTATATCATGCATTTTTTGAAGTAAGGATAACTCGTATTCCGAAGTCACAAATCCTTCTTTCATCGCTTCCTCCTCCCCAATAAGTCTTCTTAAATTATTGGTTTGTAATTGCTTTAACCCAATTAATTCTTTTTCTGTTTCAACTAATTTTAGTACTGCCATAAAATCTTGTATTAAAACTTAATAATATTTTTTAAAGAATGGTACACTTTATGTTTCCATGTTTGTTTCATAGGAGAGGCGTAAATTCCAGTCATACCTGAAATAAAGTATGCCATCACACTCGCTAATCCAATATATAATCCTGCTGACAGCCCAAATATTTCTATTCCCAACACAATGGAAGCAATGATGCAATTTGTTGCGCCTGCGAATACTGCAACAAATCCCATCGCAGCTAATAAGGCTATGGGTAAAGGAATGAACCAAATTAAAATATTACCTAAAGTAGCTCCTATGAAAAATAGTGGAGTGACTTCTCCTCCTTTAAATCCTGCACCCAATGTAAATGCAGTAAGCAAAATTTTAATTAAAAAATCATAATGGCCAGCAGGATGTACAAAGGCATCTACGATTTGAGGTATTCCTAATCCAATAAATTGGGTGCTTCGTGTGGCTACTATAAAAAAAGCAATAACAATACCGCCTATAAAAGGACGCAATGGCGCCCACTTTATTTTTTGAAATACCCCATGAAATTTATTTTTTGAAAACACGAATAAATATGCAGCGATTCCAAAGAATACACCAGCAAGCAACGACCAAATTATATTGATGAAGGATAATTCAGGGAGAACTACAATGGAATAATGCGTATGCTGAACGGTCCAAGCTAAACAAGTGTAGTGAGCGATATAGGCTGTTGCTACACTAATAGCAAGTACTCTTGGAATTGATTTTTTTACCACCAATATTTCTAAAGCAAAAATGGCGCCGGCTAATGGTGTTCCAAATACCGATGCAAAACCTGCACTCATTCCTATTAACAATAAATACCCTCTTTCTTCAGTATCTAATTTGAATAGCTTGCTAAATTGATCCGCAATACTTCCTCCCATTTGCACAGCAGTGCCTTCGCGTCCTGCAGATCCTCCAAATAAATGAGTGAGTAGTGTACTTAAGTAAATCATCCATCCCATTTTGAATGGAATTTTTTGTTGCGATTGCTGAAATTCTGAAATCATTAAATCATTTCCATTCTCAACATCCTTTCCTCCATAATAATAAACCAAGCCAATAAGGAGCCCTGCAATAGGTAAAAAATTGACAATCCAAATATGTTGTTGTCTAAATTCAGTGACTTTATCTAAACTTAATAAAAACAAGGCCGAGGCCGATCCGGCTAACAGCCCGACTATAATACAAATAGGTATCCATTTTAGCCATTTCATTAAATGTCTACTTCTTTTTTCTTTGTTAACATCACCAAGGCTATAATGACCCAAACAATATTCACCAACATGGAGGGGTAAGCTTGATGATAATAGGTATTTACCACAAAAAATATCCCGCCAATAATATTAGCAGTCACATATAATTTACTTTTTGCAGATAAGCGACCAGTTATATTGAGTGCGTAGGATCCTACAATTAACATAGAAGCGATCCATCCTAAAACCTCTACTAGTATAGTCATGCACTAAAATTAAGTTAAATAAAATAAAGCCTAAACCAAATGCAGGTCAAACTTCCCATGAAATCCAAAATATTCAGTATTTTTAATAAAGTATGGAAAAATCGTATCTCAAATTATTAGAGAATAACAAAAAATGGGTGGCAGATCAATTATCTGTAGATCCTACTTATTTTGATAAATTAGCCCAAAGCCAACATCCTGAATATTTATGGATTGGATGTTCCGATAGCAGGGTGCCAGCTAATCAAATTACGGGAACCCAACCGGGTGATGTTTTTGTACATCGTAATATTGCCAACATGGTCATCCATAGCGATATGAATATGTTGAGTGTTTTATCTTATGCCGTGGAAGTATTAAAAGTGAAACATATTATTGTTTGCGGACACTATGGTTGTGGTGGGGTATTAGCTGCTATGGAAAACAAACAGTTTGGATTAATTGATAATTGGTTGAGACATATCAAAGATGTTTATCGTTTACATTATAAAGAATTAAATAGCATTCAAGATAAAAAGCAAAAGGCCGATAGATTGGTGGAATTAAATGTAATCGAACAAGTACAGGATTTAGGCAAAACATCTATCGTGCAAAATGCTTGGAAAAGAGAACAGCCTTTGCACTTACACGGCTGGGTATATGATGTGAAAGACGGGCTCATTAAGGATTTGGGGGTTAATTTTAAGGGCACTGACGATTTACACAGCGTTTTTCATTTGGATTAATTTATTTTATTTAACGTATTGATTATCAATAAGTTTGGATTATTTTAAAATTGAGTTAACAATTTAATAATATTCTATAAACAATTTGTTAATACTAAATTTATGTAAAAGGGTTAAGTTTTTCATTGCTTTGCACTATTAAAATAAAACAATGAAAAAGGCTTTTCTAATTCTGTTCTTTTTAGGTGCTATCCTAAACAATTTGATGTCTCAAGAAACTTCCTCCACATTAAGCGGAAGAATTGTAAGTGAAAAAAATGAAATTGTAGCTAATGCAACAATTAAATTAACACACTTACCAACTGGTTACAAAGTATCCAACCAATCCAATTCAAAAGGATTGTTTGTGATTCCAAATTTAAAACCAGGCGGACCATATACTATTACAATTAGTTCTGTTGGTTTCAAAGAGCAAGTATTCAATGACGTTACATTAACTTTAGGAGTAAATCCTGACGTGAATATTATTTTAGTTTCTACTGTAAATCAATTAACTGATGTAGTAGTAAATTCTACTAACAGAAAAAAAGCAGATGGCGGAATTGTGATAGGAGTTCGACAATTAACATCTTTACCAACATTAGGCAGAAGTTTAAGTGATTTTACAAGATTGACACCTCAATCAAATAACAACTCTTTTGCAGGAAGTAGCTTCCGATATAATAACCTAACCATTGATGGTGCTATTAATAATGATGCATTTGGTTTTAGTAATTCAGCAGGTGGAACAAGTGGTGGTGGACAAAGTGGTGCTGCTGGATCTGGAACAAGAACAAATCCTTATAGTTTGGATGTGATTCAAGAAGTACAAGTTCAATTAGCGCCTTATGACGTCAAATTAGGAAACTTTACCGGAGGAAGTGTTAATGCAGTAACCAAAAGTGGCACGAATGAATTTCATGGTAGTGTATATGGATATGGCCGTAATGAAAGTTTAATGGGTAAGAGCGTTGATGGTTTAAAGTCAAGCATTGGCTCTATGTTTCATGATAATCAAGAAGGAGTTACGATTAGTGGCCCAATTATTAAAAACAAAGCTTTCTTCATTTTAAATTACGAAAAAACAGATCGTCAAGAACCTACCTCTTATAATATTGGTGATCCAGGAGCTGCTATGACTTTAGCAGAAGCACAATCCATCGTATCTAAATTACAAACAAAATACGGATATGATCCAGGAAGTTACCAAGGGGCTTATGCTATTTTCACCAAAAGTGATAAGATTTTTGGAAGATTAGATTTTAATTTGAACTCAAGAAATACTTTAACTATCAGAGGTATTTATACGAACGGTAGAGGCAATAACTTAGAAAGATCATCAACAAATTTTCAGTTTGGATCAACTGATTTCACGCAATACACTAAAAATCTAAATTTAACCTTGGAGTTAAAAACGAAATTTAGTGATAATGTAAACAACCAATTTAATACCAGTTACATTAATGTACATGAATACAGAGATTTCCCGGGTACAGTAGCTCCTTATATAGATATTGATAATGGCAGAATCACTTTAGGAACTTGGAGAGAAGCTTCAATTTATAATTTAAAGCAATCCACTTTTGAAATAAGTGATAATTTAACGATTACTAAAGGAATTCATAAAATTACTTTAGGAACACACAATGAATTTTATAATTTGACATATGGTTTTATCAATTCTTTTAACGGCAGATGGGAATATTCAAGAGGTTTAAATAGCTTCTTAGCAGACAACCCAAGCAGAATAAGAGGCGCATTTGTCACTAATTCGGCTATTACAGGAACTAGAGATGCTATTTTCAACAATCCTCCTAATCCATTTACTGTTGCTTTAACAAGCGCTTATTTCCAAGATGAAATAAAAGTAAATAGCCAATTTAAATTAAGTCCAGGTGTGAGATTTGATTATTCATTTGTAGGTAGCCAACCTTATTTAGATCCAGCTGTAACTACTACCAATGCGACTGGGTATGTTTCATCAAATCCAACTTATTCAAATACACCATTTAAAAATTTAACGGGTAATTTACCTTCTAGAATTTCTGTATCTCCTAGAATTGGATTTTCATATGATGTAAACGGAGATCAATCAGTAGTGGTTAGAGGTGGAACAGGTATTTTTACTGGTAAAGTTCCTTTTGCTTGGTATGGTTACGCTTATACACTTAACGGAAGTACTTATGGGAATATTGATTGGAATGGGCCAGCGGCAGGCGCCACAGTTCCATTAGCTATTAATCCTTTAGGCTTAAAAGATACTGTAACTAAATACGGTGGAACAAGCAGAAGTGCAACAAGAGAGATTGACGTATTCGATAATAATTTTAAATTACCTACTATTTGGAGAAGTAGTTTAGCAGTAGATTATAAATTTGGGAACGGTTATAAATTTACAGGGGATGTTTTATATACTAAGACAATTTATGATGTAAAATATGAACAAATCAACTTAAAGGATTCAGTTGCGTATTTTAATCAAGGACCTACTCAAAGTCCAGTTTATGTTGGAGGTAAATACAATTCTAGTTTTTCAAATGTATATTATTTGACAAACACAAGTGAAGGGTACCGATACAATTTCACAGGCCAGCTTTCAAAAGTAACCAATAATTTAATTGTTGGTGGAGCTAAAACTAATATCAATTGGAGCATCGCTTATACATATGGTATGAGTAAGGATATCACTAATGGTATTCGTAATTCATGGGAAAGTAGTTACAACGTAAACCCAACTATCATTCCGAGTAATTCAGCATTAGCGTATTCTAACTTTGATATTAGACATCGTATTGTGGGAACTTTTTCAAGTAATTTTATTTGGTCTGAAAAAAATAATTCATCCATTGCATTTGTATACACAGGCATTTCAGGTAGCCCCTATAGTTTAATTTATCAATCAGCTCCTTTTGGATCTGGATCTAATGCTCCTTTGCCGTACATTCCTAAAGAAATGTGGGATATCAAATTAATGGATGTAAAAGATGCTACAGGTGCGGTTACTTATTCTGCAACTCAACAATGGTATGATTTAGAAAAATTGATCAATAGCGATCCATATTTGAAAACAAGAAAAGGGATGTATGCCGAAAGAAACGGAATGCGTACCCCATGGGCACATGATTTAGATATGAAATTGATGCATGAATTTAAATTTAATAATTCAAAATCTAAACAAGCTTTACAAATCAGTCTAGATGTATTCAACGTACTTAATTTAATCAACAATAGTTGGGGGCATGTCAACTTCGTTACTAATTTGAACAACTATACTGTCAACTTCTTAAAATTTGTAACAGATGCTAATGGTAAAGCAGCAGGTGCTCCAGCAAGTGGTTATACACCATCATTCAACTTTGTTAAACCAACTGGTATAGATAATCACTATTACACACTGGATCCAATCAATTCTCGTTGGCAAGGTCAATTTGGAATTAAATATATATTCTAATATAGTATTCATATAAATTAATAGGTAAGAATTTTAATATAGTAAAGCCTCTCGATTATCGGGGGGCTTTACTTTGCTTAACTCAAAAGTATCTTTTAAATACATAAATAAAATTCATTTCATCCCTCATTTTTATTTAGTAAGTATTTAACACACTTAATAATTTATTCATCTTCCATTAACAATTTGGCAATATTTACTCGCGATATTTATATTACTAAATTCTTATCCTTTGAATACGGCCGTAATGATTCATTTTAATATTCGAAAAGCGCAGTTGAATGATGTGATGCATTTTCAAGAAGCTATTAGTATGCATTTGAATAAACCATGGAATTTGATGGAATTCGATGAATTCTATAAGAAAAAATTAAAGGATAAGGAATACACTTTTTTAATGATGGAGGATGATGATAAAAAAATAGCAGGAGGTGTTATAGTACAATATCGTCAAACATTCTTAGATAAATTTGCATTCATCGAAATACAAGATCTTTTTGTAACACCCAAGTATCGAAAATTGAATGCTGCTGAATATTTATATCAAGCCATTGAAAAGTTAGCTGTCGAAAAGAAGGTTTTTAAATTACAAGTGGGATGTTATATTAATTCTACACTCAATCAAAATTTTTACACTAAGCATGGATTTAAAGTACATAAAAAATCATATGTAAAGGAAGTGTATTAAAAATGAAGGGAAATAAAAAAACAGCGGTTGTTTAAGAATCATTATTTACAATATTCCATAAAAAAATTCCATAAAAAAAGCCACTCCGAATTTCGGAGTGGCTTTTGCTTTTATAAAACCAAAAATCCATTATCCATTAAATGCTTCTGATACACCTTTATGTAATATTTTTCCGGCACGAATATTCAAACCTTTTGCTAAAGCTGGATTTTCGGCACAAGCTTTTTCCCATCCCTTATTAGCGATAGATAACGCATAAGGCAAAGTAGCTTGTGTTAATGCACGTGTAGAAGTTTGTGGTACTGCTCCTGGCATATTTGCCACACAATAGTGCAATACATTTTCTTCCACATATACCGGATTTTCATGTGTAGTAGGACGACAAGTTTCTATACAACCTCCTTGATCTACTGCCACATCTACCACCACCGATCCTGCTTCCATGGTTTTTAAATCTTCTTTCTTAATTAAGTGAGGTGCTTTTGCTCCGTGTAATAAAACCGCACCAATTACTAAATCGGTATGTGGTAATTTTTCACGAATAGCTAATACAGTAGAATATTGTGTTACTACATTCGCTGGCATCACATCCGATAAATATCTTAAACGAGTCAAATTAGTGTCCATGATAGTGACGTTCGCGCCTAAACCAGCAGCCATTTTAGCAGCTTGTGTTCCTACAATACCGCCTCCTATAATTAATACTTCAGCAGGCTTCACACCTGGAACTCCGCCCAATAATTTTCCTTTTCCTCCAAATGGCTTCCCTAAATAATAAGCGCCCACATTAATTGCCATTCTTCCAGCTACTTCCGACATAGGAACCAATAAAGGCAATGAGCCATCAGTTAATTCTACCGTTTCATAAGCAATACAAACTGCATGAGATTTCATCATTGCGTCAGTTAATTCCTTGGAAGCTGCAAAATGGAAATAAGTAAATAATATTTGACCTGATTTAATTAAAGGGTATTCAACAGCTAAGGGTTCTTTTACTTTCACAATCATTTCGGCAATGTCATACACTTCTTTTGCAGTAGCCAAAATGGAAGCACCTGCATTTTTGTAGGCTTCATCGGAGAAACCAGATCCTCCACCTGCATTAGTTTCTACATAAATAGTATGGCCTTGTCTGCTTAATGCATCTACTCCTTCGGGACTTAATCCTACTCGGTACTCTTGAATCTTTATTTCTTTAGGAACTCCAATAATCATAAAATTTGTTTTTATTTCTGTACAAATATCACTCACAAGGAAATATTCTTTTAATTATCTAAATATTCAGTAAAAAATATGGTAATTATCGCTTTATATACAAAAAAGAGGTACTTTAGAGTACAAAATTACCGTTTCACAGAAATAATTTCGTTATGGCCATTGACAATATTGATCGCTCCATTTTAAAATTGTTGCAAAAAGATGCATTAGCCACTTTAAAAGATATCAGCAAGCAAGTGAATCTATCTTTAAGTCCTACACATGATCGCGTAAAAAGATTAGAAGCCGAAGGGTATATCCAACAATATGTGGCTTTACTTGATCGTAAAAAATTAGAGTTAGGATTAGTCGTGCATTGTCAGGTGACTTTAGACAAACAAACCAAAAGTCATTTTTCAGAATTTGAACAAACTATTGCTCAATTTCCCGAAATCATTTCCTGCAGTTTAGTATCGGGCAGCTTTGATTATTATTTAAAATTAGTAACCAAGGATGTAGAAACCTATAATCAATTTTATCAGGAAAAATTAGCAGTGCTTCCCATGGTGGCTCACATTAATAGTTTGTTTGTGATGGATGAAATAAAAATCACCACGGCACTTCCTATATAATTAATATGGCATATGTGCCTTAATCAAAAAAGTATTTATTTTTTGTGGGGCTGAATCAAGTCCCAAAGGTTCCCATAGATATCTTTAAATACAGCCACCATTCCATACTCTTCTGCATGAGGCGCAATGGTGAATTCTACTCCTTTGGAAATATAAAGTGTATAGTCTCTTTCAAAATTATCTGTAAATAAAAATAAAAAGACTCTGCCTCCAGTTTGGTTTCCAATATGTTTTTCTTGTTCTGGTGTCGCCGCTTTCGCTAATAACAATTGACATCCACCCATGCTGCCATTGGGTTCTACTATTACCCACCTTTTCACATCAGATATTACCGTATCTTCTATTAAAGTAAATCCTAATACATTCGTATAATATTGAATGGCTTCATCATAGTCTCTAACGACGATACTTATATGTGCTAATTGTTGTGACATCAATGAGTTAGTTTGAGTTTTTAAAGTAAATAATGGTATTTGCTATTTTAGTTTTCTTTTTTAAATAGCATATATGCTAAACGTGATTATATTTTATATATCTTCATGCCTGCAAACGGTAAGCTTACATTAAATATTTATGACTTCGATATTCCATATCATACATTTTTCGACTTCGAAAACTTCTTCTTCGACAACTTCGACAATTTCGGTAAATTCGACTTGGATTTCAAATGTGATGTATGACTAAAGTTAAAAATATAATTTTTGATTTAGGCAATGTTTTATATGACATTGACTTTACTAAAATGTATGAATCCTTCATGGCTTTGGGCATCCCTAATTTTGAAACCTACTTCACACTCAATCAATCGAATCCTTTATTTTTTGAATTGGAGAAAGGACAATGTACCAAGGAACAATTTTTTGATGGGTTTCGTAAAATAGCCCCCGTCGTGTTAAGCGATGAACAAATCACGACCGCTTGGAATTCCTTACTTATAGGGTATAGAAAGGCTGCGATCAATTGGATTTTAGAAAACGATCGCAAATACGATATCTATCTATTCTCCAATACCAATCAGCTTCATTTTGATCATTTTATTCCTGAATTTGAAAGAGAAGTGGCAGATGTCCGTTTTGAGAGTATTTTTAAGAAGGCGTATTTTTCTCATCAACTTGGAATGCGTAAACCAGATCTGGCTTCTTTTTCTCAAATAATTGAAAATGAATCACTTATAGCTGAAGAAACTTTATTTATTGATGATAATGAACCCAATATCAAGGGGGCGGCATTGGTAGGGATGCAAACCTTACATTTAAAGGAAGGGATGAAAGTGCATCAATGCATACATGACTTTTTATAACAAATGGATGCTCCTAATTATTACTTAACTTCCTCAAAATCAATGTATTCCTCCTCTTTAGGGGTTTCTTTTTTGGGTGCAGTTGTAGGTCCTGGAGGGGGGGAGGGTTGCTGTCTTTGCTCCCTATTTTGCCTTACATTTTTAATCCCATCACTTACTGGAACTACTATATTGAAGATCAATTTATATAAAAAGTAGATCATTAAACCGTAAAAAATCAACTTACTCATATTGCAAAAATAAGGGCAATTCTAATATTTTATGGTTATTTCATCCCTATTTATTACCTTTGGCCCAGTGTAAAAGCTATCGAAGGGAACGAAATCGTTCCCTTCTTCTTTTTTAAATATGGAACCAAACGTATTAATAGATAAAGTAAAAGCAGTCATTGATCCTTTTTTAGAGGAGGAATCAAGTTACTTTATTGTGCAAATTAAAATCAAGCCTACTAATAACATTAAAGTGTTTTTAGATGGAGATAATGGTTTGCCTATTGAGAAATGTACTTTTTTTAATCGCAAATTATATAAAGCGATAGAAGAAGAAGCTTGGTTCCCTGAAGGTGATTTTTCTTTAGAAGTTTCATCCCCTGGGGTGGACGAACCCTTGTTATTGAAAAGACAATACAATAAAAATGTAGGTCGAAAAGTACAAGTAACGATGTTAGACGAAACCATTAAAGAAGGAACTTTAATCACTGTAGCCGAGGCGGATATTTTATTGGAGTGGACCGAAGGGAAAGGTAAAAAAGCTGTGCAACAACAATTGCTTATACCTTTCGAAAATATAAAATCAACAATAGTTCAAATACAATTTTAACAAATCATCAAGCAGTGCTTGAAAAAAAAGTATGTTATGGCAAGTATAAATTTGATCGACGCATTTCAGGAGTTTAAAGACGCTGAAAATATTGATCGTCCTACGATGATGAAAGTGGTGGAAGATGTTTTCAAAACTTTGATCCGAAAAAAGTATGGCAGTGATGAAAACTTCGATGTCATTGTGAATGCAGAAAAAGGTGACCTTGAGATTATTCGTCGTCGCCAAATTCGTCCAGATGATGATGTAGATAATCCATTAGAAGAAGTGTCTTACTCTTACGCAACCACTATCGAGCCTGACTTTGAGGTAGGTGAGGACTTGTATGAGGAAGTGGACATTCTTGATTTTGGTCGTCGTGCTATTTTAGCTGCAAAGCAAACTTTAGCATCTCGTATTAATGATTTAAAGAAAAATGTTTTAGTTAAAAAATATTCTGATAGAATTGGCGATATCATTAACGCTGAAATTTATCAAGTATGGAAAAAAGAAGCTTTATTATTAGATGAAGAAGGAAATGAATTGATTCTTCCTAAGACAGAACAAATTCCACAAGACTTTTTCAAAAAAGGAGAGAATATTCGTGCGGTTGTAGCAAGAGTGGATATGAAAAATAATTCACCTGTTATTATCTTATCTAGAACGAGTCCTTTATTCCTTGCAAAATTATTAGAAATAGAAGTGCCTGAAATTTTTGACGGTTTAATTACCATTAAAAAGATTGTGCGTGAACCAGGTGAGCGTGCTAAAGTAGCCGTTGAATCTTTTGATGATCGTATTGATCCAGTGGGCGCTTGTGTGGGTATGAAAGGAAGTCGTATTCATGGTATTGTTAGAGAATTGAAAAATGAAAATATTGACGTTATTAACTACACGACCAATACACAATTATTAATTCAACGTTCATTAACACCTGCTAAGATTAGCTATATGAATATTGATAATGATACTAAGCGTGTGGAAGTGTATCTAAAAGCGGATCAAGTGTCTTTAGCCATTGGTCGTCGTGGAGTGAATATCAAATTAGCGTCCGAATTAACCGGCTACGAATTAGATGTGTACCGTGAGGATGAAGAAATTGTTGATGAATTTGATATTGATTTAGATGAATTTAGCGATGAAATTGAAACTTGGATTATTGATGAATTTAAGCGTGTGGGTTGTGATACAGCGCGCAGTGTCATCAAGTTAAGTCCAGATGAATTAGAACGCAGAACCGACTTGGAAAAAGAGACTATCGCAGACGTGAGAAGAATCTTACAAGAAGAGTTTGATAAAGGTGAATAACCTTGATTTTTGAATATATATTTGTATTAGGTGACTCGTCCCAATGAATCGTAAAGAGAAATAGGGGCAAAAAACAACAGAATGTCAGAATTGAAACTACCAAGACTGTTAGCAGCTGCTAAGGAATTCAACATCGGTCAGGATACCCTGATTGAATTCCTAGTAAAAAAAGGTTTTCCTAAGGATGACCTAAAGCCAGCAGCTAAATTAACAGAGGATCAGTATTATTCTCTACAAGCCGAATTCCAAAGTGATAAGGTAGCTAGAGATAAAGCAGATCACGTTGAATTACCTAAGAATGCCGTTGCGGATAAGGGTAAAAAAGAAGAGGACACTGCTAAAAAAGCAGCGCCTGCTAAAAAGGCTGTTGAAGAAGTGCCTCCAGTGGTGGAAGAGGTTCCAGTAGCAAAAGCACCAAAGGCTCCTACTGTTGTAGAAGAAGCTCCAGTGAATATCAAAGCGCCTGAAGTTGAATCACCTAAAGTGGTTGATAAAATAGATCTTTCTCAAATTGATTCTTCTACTCGTCCTAAAAAAGGAACCAAAAAAGCAGAAGAACCTAAAGCAGAAACTCCAGCAGCTCCAGCAAAAAAGAAAGTCGTTAAGGCTGAAGAAAAAAAAGTAGCACCTCCAGTAGATCATTCCATCGCACCTGAAAATGTGCATGGTAAAATTGAAAATATTCAAGCCACTCGTTTAGAGGGTCCAAAAGTGATGGGTAAAATTGATTTACCTGTCAATAGCGATACACGTCCTAAGCCAATGAGTCAGGAAGAAAAACGTGTTCGTAAACGTATTCCAGTGCAAGGTGGAGGAGGTAATCGTCCTAATCAACCTCAACAAGGAGGACAACAAGGCGGTAATCGTCCAGGGGGCAATCAACAAGGCGGCAATCGTCCAGGACAACAAGGTGGTGGAAACCGTCCAGGCGGCAATCGTCCAGGTGGTGGTGCTGGTGCTGGTGGTCGTAATAATAGATATGCGCCTCAAACAACTGAGCAAAAAGAAATTGATCAAAAAGCAATTCAAGATAAAATCAAAGAAACTCAAGCTAAATTATCTGGCGGAGGTGGAAGAGGTAAATCATTGAAATCAAAATATCGTCGTGCTAAACGCGAAGAAGCTGCTGAAAACGAACAAAACGAAAATCCAGAAAATAATAAATTACAAGTGACCGAGTTTGTCACAGTAAGTGAGTTATCAAGTTTGATGGACGTAAGTTTTGCTGATATTATTAGCAAGTGTATGAACTTAGGTATTATGGTTTCCATTAACCAACGGTTAGATGCGGAAGTCATTGAATTAGTAGCGAGCGAATTTGGCTTTGAAGTAGAATTTATAGGATTAGAAGATGTGGATGAAATGGATGAAGAAGAAGAATTAGAAGACCAAGCTAATTTAGTAGAACGTCCTCCTATTGTTACTATTATGGGTCACGTAGATCATGGTAAAACTTCTTTACTAGATTATATTCGTAATGCTAATGTAGTAGCAGGGGAAGCCGGTGGTATCACGCAACATATAGGTGCGTATGAAGTGACTTTGCCTAATGGTAAAGCCATTACTTTCTTAGATACTCCGGGTCACGAAGCCTTTACTGCGATGCGTGCGCGTGGTGCTAAAGTAACTGACATTTCTATTATTGTAGTAGCTGCGGATGATGCTGTGATGCCTCAAACAAGAGAAGCGATTAGTCACTCTCAAGCGGCAAGTGTTCCAATGATTTTTGCAGTCAATAAAATTGATAAAGACGGAGCGAATCCGCAAAAAATATATGAGCAACTTTCTCAAATGAATATTTTAGTCGAAGCTTGGGGTGGTAAATTCCAAAACCAAGAATTATCTGCTAAACAAGGTTTGAATGTAGATGCTTTATTAGAAAAAGTATTATTAGAATCTGAAATTTTAGATTTAAAAGCCAATCCAAATCGCGAAGCAACAGGAACTATTATTGAAGCTTCTTTGGATAAAGGTCGTGGCTATGTAGCCACTATCTTAGTTCAAAATGGAACTTTGCGTCAAGGTGATTTAATTTTATCCGGACAGTTTTATGGTAGAGTGAAAGCGATGTTCAATGAGCGTAATCAACGTATTGAAATTGCACCTCCTTCTACACCAGTAGTGATATTAGGTTTAAATGGCGCTCCTCAAGCAGGTGAAAAATTCAAAGTATTTGATGATGAATCAGAAGCGAAAGAATTAGCCACTAAACGTGCTCAATTATTAAGAGAGCAAGGTTTGAGAACTAGAAAACATATTACATTAGATGAAATTGGTCGTCGTTTAGCATTAGGCAACTTTAAGGAATTGAACATTATCATCAAAGGAGATGTGGATGGTTCTGTAGAAGCCTTAAGTGATTCATTGCAAAAATTATCTACCGAAGAAATTGCTGTTAGAGTGGTATTGAAAGGAGTTGGACAAATTTCTGAGTCAGATGTATTGTTGTCTGCTGCTTCTGATGCTATTATCATTGGATTTAACGTTCGACCTTCTATGCAAGCTAACAAGTTAGCCGAAAATGAAGGGGTAGAAATTAAATTATACTCTATTATCTACAACGCTATTGATGAAATTAAGAGTGCGATGGAAGGTATGTTAGAGCCTAAGATTCAAGAAAAAATTACAGCGAACGTGGAAGTACGTGAAGTGTACAAATTTGACAAAGCCACTGTTGCTGGATGTTTTGTATTAGATGGTAAATTAAGCCGTAACAGTAAAATACGTATCATCCGTGATGGTATCGTAGAATATCCAAAAGGCGAAGGTCAAGCTGCCGAATTAGGAAGTTTGAAACGCTTTAAAGATGATGTGAAAGACGTAGTTTCTAATATGGAATGCGGATTGACTATCAAAAACTTTATCGACTTGAAAGTAGGTGATATTGTAGAGGCATTTGAAGAAGAAGAAGTAAAGCGTACTTTATAAAATAATTAAGATTTGATAGTTGGGTAAACCGCCCATCTATCAGACCTTTGAACATTAATAAAAATATTGATGAAACTAGTTAAACTTGTTGTTTGTATTTTTTTTGTAAGCTTATCATTCAATTCGATAGCGCAAAATAAAAAGGTGTTAGCCGATAAAATTGTAGGCACTGTTGGCGATAAGTTTATTTTAAAATCGGATGTGGAGAATGCTTTGTTGGATTTAAAAAGACAAGCGCAAGGTCAGGAAAACGTGACTTTGCCCAATAATTGTCAAGTGATGGAGCAACAAATGATTCGTAAGGCTTTGGTATTACAAGCCGAAAAAGATTCAATTGTAGTGACTGAAGAAGAAGTTGAAAATGCCATTGATACTCGGATTCGTAGTTTCTTACAACAATTTGGATCTAAAGAAGTTTTAGAAGAAGTAGCTGGTAGAAGTATACAACAACTGAAAGAAGATTTCCGTGTCATGATCAAAGAGCAAAAGTTAGCTGCGGAAATGCAAAATAAAATTGTAGATAAGGTAAAAATTACGCCTTTTGAAGTACGTGCATTTTACAATAAAATTCCCAAGGATAGTTTGCCTTTATACGAAAGTGAAGTCAACATTGCCGAAATTGTAATACATCCAAAAGCCAATAGAGATATCGAAGAATATGTGATCAAGCAATTATTGGACTACCGTCAACAAATTGAAAAAGGGGCTAATAAGTTTGAACAATTAGTGAAATTATATTCTGAAGATCCAAGTGCCAAGGAAAACTTAGGACAGTTTAACATCAACAGAAACGAAAAAACTTGGGATCCTGCATTTATGGCTGGCTCTTTCCGATTAAAAGAAGGTCAAATTTCTGCCCCTATTAAATCTAAATTCGGTTACCATATTATTCAATTAGTTTCTCGTTCGGGAGATGACGCGGTGGTTAAACATATATTACGTATACCTCCCATTACCAATGACGAAATTAATGATGCTAAACATTTATTAGACAGCATCCGTAAGGAAGTGCTTTCCAATAAAATGGCATTTGGGGAAGCGGTTAATAAATATAGCGATGACGATGCCAGTAAATTTAGCGGAGGTTCTATCACCGGAGCAGATGGATCAAGTTATGTCAACATTGATCAATTGGATAAGGACATGGTGGTATTAATGAAAAATTTAAAACCAGGCGACATTTCAAGTCCACAAGTATACAATGATGATCGTGGTCGCAGAACGGTTCGTGTTATTTACTTTAAAGAACGAACAGAGCCACATAAAGAAAATTTAAAGGAAGATTATAACAGAGTTTCACAAAGAGCCTTAGAAGAAAAAAAGACAAAACAACTTGAAAGCTGGTTTAAGGAGCATATCCCCAATTATTATATTTTTGTAGATCCTGAATTTCATGGATGCGCAGAATTGACCGATTGGAAAAAAGCAGCTGATGCAATAGTTTCCGAAAAAGTGAATTAATACTCCATCATGAGCGATGACATCAAACACGAATGTGGCCTAGCTTTCATTCGATTAAGAAAACCACTTTCTTATTATCTTCAAAAAAGAGGATCGGTTACTTACGGCCTTAACAAATTATACTTGTTAATGGAAAAACAGCATAATCGTGGTCAGGATGGTGCAGGCTTAGCGACTTTAAAATTAAATATAGAACCCGGAAATCCTTTTTTATATCGTCTTCGCAGTAATGCGCAACAACCCATTGCAGATTTATTTTACAAAGTAGGCTTAGAAATTCAAGAATTAGAAAAATTCCAACCCGATATTTCAAAACATCCTGGATTAATGAAAGGGCATTTACCTTTTATGGGTGAAATTTTATTAGGGCACTTACGTTATGGCACTCAAGGAAAAAATAATGTAGAGTTTTGTCATCCTTTTATTAAGCGCAATTTGGTCCCTGGAAAAAATTTAGCTCTAGCGGGCAATTTTAATTTGGTTAATACCGACGAACTGTATCAACAAATCAATATGCAACCTGGTGCTTTTGAAAAAGAAAGTGATTTGGCTGCGATGATGGAAGTAGTGCATTATTTTTTAGAGGAAGAAGAAAAATTAAATCCTAATAATCCCAATATTGTAAACGTACTTAAAAAGGCGGTGCCTTTATTTGACGGCGGTTTTACCGTGGGTGGTTTAGTAGGGAACGGATATAGCTTTATTATGCGTGATGCCAATGGTATTCGCCCTGCATATTATTATATAGATGATGAAGTCATTGTAGCAGCGAGTGAACGCGCCGCTATTCGCACCACTTTTAATGTAGCCGAGAATGAAGTATTGGAATTGATGCCAGGCTGTGCTTTAGTAGTGGATGACGCAGGTAAATATAGCGTAGAACAAATTGTGGAACCTAAGGAAAGAAGAGCGTGTTCTTTCGAACGTATTTATTTTTCACGCGGTAGTGATGAAAAAATTTATCGTGAACGTATTGCATTAGGAAACCATTTAAGCGTGCGCGTGTTGGATCGCATTGAAAAAGATTTAAAAAATACCATTTTCTCTTATATTCCAAATACTGCCGAAGTGGCATTTTATGGTTTGCTAAAAGGAATGGAAGAGTATTTGAATAAAATTAAAGTAGAACGTATTTTAAGTTGGGGCAAGGATATTGATCCTGAGAAGTTAGAGCAAATGGTGAATCGAAAAATTAGACAAGAAAAAATCGCTATTAAGGATGTTAAATTAAGAACATTTATTACCGAAGATGCGAATCGTAATGAAATGGTTCAACACGTATATGATATCACGTATGGTACCGTACGTAAGGACGAAGATACTTTAGTAGTCATTGATGATAGTATTGTACGCGGCACGACTTTAAAGGAAAGCATCATTAGAATGTTATCCAGATTGTCTCCTAAAAAAATTATCGTAGTGTCTTCTGCGCCACAAATTAGATATCCAGATTGTTATGGAATTGATATGAGTAAGATGGGTGATTTTATTGCATTTCGTGCTGTGATTGCTTTATTAAAAGACAAAGGCATGGAAAACGTGATCGAGGAAACGTATCAAAGAATTAAACAATTAGATACAGCGGGCGAATTACATACCGAAAATGTGGTACGTCAATTATACAAACCTTTTACTCCCGAAGAAATTTCTGATAAAATTGCCGAATTAATTACGCCCGAAAATTCCAATATTCCAGTGGAAGTGATTTATCAAACCATCGAAGATTTACATGAATGTTGTCCTACCAATACAGGGGATTGGTATTTCACTGGTAATTACCCTACACCTGGCGGCAACAAAGTTTGTAACAAAGCTTTTGTGAATTTTGTAGAAGGGAAAAATGTAAGAGGGTATTAATCCAACTTATACTCTATAGCAAATCGCATTAATATTCATGCCTGCTCCTACGGAAGCAAAAATGACAATATCTCCCGAATGTAATTCATGCTCCTTGTATTTCCCCTTTTTTACCATATCATATAAGGTAGGGATGGTAGCTACCGAACTATTTCCTAATTCATGAATGCTCATGGGCATGATATGTTCTGGAGCAGTACGAATATTGTATAATTTATAAAGGGCTTTAATAAATCCTTCATCCATTTTTTCATTGGCTTGATGTAAGAAGAATTTTTTTACATCATGAATATCTACACCCGCTTTTTCAATACATTCTTTCATAGCAATAGGCACATTCTTAATAGCGTATTCGTATACTTTACGGCCTTTCATTTTAATGTATCGAGTATCTTCCACTCCTTCGGGATGGTATGATTTCCCTAGGTATAAAAAGTAAGTTTCATCTACGCAATGGCTTTGAACACTAGCAGCCAAGATGCCACTATTGGATCCTGCAGGTGCTTCTTCCACAATACATGCTCCTGCTCCATCACTAAATATCATACTATCTCTGTCATGTGTGTCAATGACACGGCTCAAGGTTTCGGCACCAATGACTAAACATCTTTTCGCCATCCCTGATTTAATAAACGAATCGGCTTGAATGACTCCTTGTATCCAACCTGGGCATCCAAACAAAACATCGTACGCTACACAATTAGGATTTTTAATACCCAACTGATGTTTCACACGAGAGGCTAATGCTGGAATCGTATCGGTTTGTATGGTTCCTTGAATAACGTTTCCAAAATTGTGGGCGAATATGATTTGATCAATGGTTTCAGGATCAATGCCTGCATCTTGAATCGCCAATTCCGCTGCCTTGGTGGCTAATTCGGAGGTATTCATATTTTCAGGGGCATACCTTCTTTCGTAAATACCTGTGATATCTTTAAATTTTTCTACTATTTCGGCATTGGGTGTCGCAATCAATTGTCCGTCTTCGCCATAAAAGGTATGGTCAATGAATGATTCATTGGTGATTACAATATTTGGAATGTAACTTCCTGTTCCGCTAATAATAGTTGCCATGGGTATAATTTAGCTGAGTAATTGAATGGATGTTATCTAAGATAAGATATTTACCTAAATCTTAGATGTATTTGTCCCCTTTATGTCTTTTCACCTCTGCTACATATTCTTTAATGGATTGTTCTTTTTCCTTACTGCAAATAAGTAACACATCTTTGGTATCTACAATGATAAAATCGTCCAAGCCTTGCAGTACTACTAATTTATCTTTAGGTGCGTTCACCATACATTTTGTCGCATCAATCACAATCACATTATCGGATGCTACTGCATTGCCAAAATAATCTTTCTCCATATTGTCATAAGCACTATTCCAAGTTCCTAAATCGCTCCATCCAAAACTAGAAGGAATCACAAAAACGTTAGATGCTTTTTCCATAATAGCAATGTCAATAGAAACATTGGTGCACTGAGGATAAATTTTTTGAATGGCTTTTGCTTCTTGATCTGTATTGAAAGCTGTTTTTTCTTGATCAAACAGCTCATACATTTCTGGCTGATACTTTTCAAAGGCATCTAATATAGTGGACACTTTCCAGGCAAAAATACCTGCATTCCATAAAAAGTCTCCGCTGGATAAAAAGGATTCCGCAATTTCTAAAGTAGGCTTTTCGGTAAATGTTTTTACTTTATAAATTCCATTGGCTACTTCTAAGCCTTCATATTGAATGTAACCATATCCAGTATTGGGATGGGTGGGCTTAATACCTAGCGTAGCCAATGCTTTGATATTACTTACAAAGTCTAGTGCTTGTAATGTTATTTTTTGAAAATTATCTTCTTCTAAAATTAAATGATCACTAGGGGCTACTACAAAAGTGGCTTCAGGATCTAATTGTGCTAACTTAAATGAAATATAAGCGATACAAGGTGCCGTATTTTTTTTGCTGGGCTCTGCTAAAATATTTTGAACAGGAATTTGAGGCAATTGTTTTTTGACAATATCTACATACTCTTCCGAAGTAACTATGAATATATTTTCGGTGGGAATAAAATTAACATACCTATCAAAAGTCCATTGAATTAATGTTTTTCCAGTATTTAAAACGTCTAAAAATTGTTTTGGATAAGAGGTGCGACTCATGGGCCAAAATCTACTTCCAATCCCCCCTGCCATAATAGCTACGTAATGATGTTTATGTTGCATAACAACTTTACTTGTTTTTTAATTTATAAAATCCCCTCTTTCATTAAGTCATGAATATGTATCATGCCAATGTATTTTTGACCTTCAGCTACTATGAGTTGGCTAATGTCTTTTTGTTCCATTAAGGACAAAGCTTCTACCGCTAATGCACTAGGTGCAATAGTAATAGGTCCTGTGTGGTAAATATCTACTGCTGTTAAATCTTGAATATTCGAATGTTGTTCTAACATTCTACGAATATCTCCATCGGTAATAATGCCTAATACATTTTCTTGTTCATTGGTCACTACAGTGGCGCCTAATCTTCCTTTAGAAATATCTATTATCACTTCTTTAATAGAAGTACTTTTTTGAACATAAGGTTTTGCATTTACGTGTGCAATACTTCCAGCTGTTAAAGTAAGTCGTTTTCCTAAATTACCTCCAGGATGAAATTTTGCAAAATGGGTAGCATCAAATTGATTTAGTTCCATGAAACAAATGGCTAATAAATCTCCCATCACCATTTGAGCAGTGGTAGAAGAGGTAGGTGCTAAATTATTAATGCAGGCTTCTTGCGTTATAGTGGTATTAATGATATGGTTAGCATGTTGTGCTAAATAACTACTTGTATTTCCCACCATTCCGATGATTGGATTGCCAAACTGTTTGATCAGCTGTACTAAATTTTTGATTTCAGGGCTTTCTCCACTTTTGCTAATAATCATCACCATATCTTCAGGATGAATAATTCCGGAATCACCATGAATGGCATCCGCCGCGTGTAAGTATATCGCAGCACTGCCCGTTGAATTAAATGTAGCTACTATTTTTTGGGCTATGATGGCACTTTTCCCAATGCCACTAATTACTAATCGACCTTTATTTCCATGTATGGCTTCCACCAATTGGATAAAAGAACTGTCTATATAATTTTCCAATCCATGAATCGCAGCAGCTTCCATTGCCAATGCTTTCTTTGCGACTGATAAAATATCTATTTTTTTTGCCATTTAACCAATTTAAGGATACCCCTTGGGGAGGTGTAAAGTTAACGTTTCATCTACTTTACACCTCAATTTTTAATAAAATGCCAAAAATTAGCAGTTTCAAAAAAAAGGGTCAAAATTGAACAAATCATGCCGTATTTTCGTTAACTTAATAGGACTCGTAATACAGAAATGATTGATTTTAAGTAATTTATAATGGCAGCAACTAAAAAACCTACTTCTAAAGCCCCTAAAACCCCCTCCAAGGAACCCTCTATGGATAAGGCGTCATTGGTAAAGGCCTTGGAACAACATTTTGGTTTTTCTGAGTTTAAAGGCACCCAAGAAAAAGCCATTATGTCCCTCATGAGTGGTCGTGACACTTTTGTGATCATGCCTACTGGCGGTGGTAAAAGCTTATGCTATCAATTGCCGGCTTTAGTATTACCTGGATGTGCCATTGTAGTGTCTCCTTTAATTGCCTTGATGAAAAATCAGGTGGACTTAGTGAGAGGGTATAGTGAAAAGGATGATGTAGCGCATTTTTTAAATTCTTCTTTAAACAAGGGTCAAATTAAGGAAGTCAAAGCCGATTTATTAAGCGGGAAAACAAAGCTTTTATATGTTGCCCCGGAAACATTAACCAAGCAAGAAAATTTAGATTTTTTTAGCGATTTAGAAGTTTCATTTTTTGCAGTAGATGAAGCCCATTGTATTTCAGAATGGGGTCATGATTTTAGACCTGAATACAGAAGGCTAAAAGAAATGATGGAAGAAATAAATGACAAAGCACCTATCATCGCATTAACCGCTACTGCAACGCCCAAAGTGCAAAGCGATATTGTTAAAAATTTAGCTTTACGTGATCCTGAAGTTTTAATTTCTTCTTTTAATCGTGCTAATTTATATTACGAAGTTCAGCCAAAGACTAAAAAAGAAGTTACTGTAAAACATATTGTAAAATACATTTCACAACATAAAGGTAAAAGTGGAATTATATATACTTTAAATCGTAAAACTACCGAAGAATTAGCCCAATTATTGATGGCTAATAATATTAAAGCGGTGGCGTATCATGCAGGCTTGGATCAAAAGCTACGCGCAGATAGGCAGGATCAATTTTTAAATGAAGATGTCCAAGTCATTGTAGCTACTATTGCATTTGGAATGGGAATTGACAAACCAGATATTCGTTATGTCATACATTATAATATTCCAAAGTCCATTGAAAATTATTATCAAGAAACAGGACGTGCAGGTCGTGATGGATTAGAAGGTAATTGCATTTTATATTATTCACATAAGGATGTCTCTAAGTTGGAACATTTTTTAAGAGACAAACCTTTAAGTGAACGTGAAGTAGGTGCACAACTGATTGACGAAACAGTAGCTTTCGCCGAAAGCGGAGTGTGTCGTCGTCGAAGTTTATTACATTATTTTGGAGAAGATTGGGCAGAAAAAGACTGTGGTAATTGCGATAACTGTTTACACCCTAAGGAAAGTATAGAAGCTAAAACTCCCTTAGTACAGTTACTTCAAGTCATTCAAGCTTTAGACGAACGTTTTGTAGCAGATTATGTCGTGCAAATTATTTCGGGAGAGTATACACCTCAAATTGGATTATACCGCCATGAAAAATTAAGTGTATTTGGAATTGGTAAAGAGCAGGATCATTTATTTTGGAATAGTTTGATACGCCAAGCGATGTTGGAACAAATGATTCAAAAAGATATTGAAGAATACGGCTTGTTGAAAGTAACTGCTAAAGGCCAAAAGTTTTTGAAAAAACCTGTTAGCTTTATAATCACCTTGAATAATGTATTTGATGATACCAATGTAGACGATGATGATAATGATACGGAAGCCAATGTCACAGCTGCAGCGGATGAAACATTATTTGAAATGTTGAAAGAGCTTCGTCAAAAAGAGGCTAAAAAAATAGGCCTCCCACCTTTCGTCATCTTTTTAGAAAACTCTTTACAGGATATGGCTACTTTGTATCCAACCAAATTAGAAGAGTTAGATCGTTGTCAAGGAGTCAGTAAAGGGAAAGCTATAAAATATGGCAAACCCTTCGTAGAACTTATTGATAAGTATGTCACTGAAAATAATATTGAAAAGCCAGATGATTTTATCATGAAATCGGTGGCCAATAAATCCAGCAATAAAATTTACATCATTCAAAATGTAGATAAAAAAATTCCGTTAGAAACCATTGCAAAAAATAAAGACTTACGTTTAGATGCTTTGTTGGAAGAGATGGAGACTATAGCTGCAAGCGGAACTAAATTAAATTTAGATTATGCCATTGATGAATGGTTAGACGAATATGATCAAGCTGATATCTTAGAATACTTTAGAACTTGTGAAACTTCTTCTTTACAAATTGCTCAACAAGAATTAAGTGAAAATGACTATAGCTGGGAACAGCTAAAAATCATGCGCATTAAATTTTTAAGTGTAGTAGGTAATTAATATTCAATCCCCTTAATTGTTCGTGCTGTAATGCTCACCTTTACTTAAATAAGTGTTGACTCTTTCTCCAACATTTTGTCGCACACTTAAGTAGTATAAATTGTAATCGGCAATGTGGTAATTAGAAGTAGTGTATAAAAAATTTCCAAAAAATTGAGGCTTAGGTGTCCATAAAATTCCATCATGATTAATAGCACCTGCTACTTTAGGAGTAATGACTTTAAAATTATATAACACGGATCCTTTATTATTTTTACGATCCACTTGTGTAATTTGATCACTCCAACTCAATGGATTAGTGACGATAGATTTGTAATTTTCTTTTTCTACAAAATCGGGAATATAACCTTCTTTATACGTTCTCCATGCGCAAATACAACCTACTGAAGTGGGAGTAGAACAAGATTTAAGTTGTGTATAATCGGCTGGATTGATGGCCATTCCCACCACATAAGCAGCTACTAATTTTTTAGCTAAAGGCTTGTCATCAAAATATTCTTTTAATAATCTTTTGGCATGCGTAGATCCTTGACTATGAGAGGCGATAATGATGGGCCTTCCATTGTTATAATGGGCTAAATAATAATCAAAAGAAGCTTTTACGTCTTGATAAGCCAATTCAAATGCAGCCATTGCTTTTACAGTATCAGCATGTCCAACAGGAGAATAACTTTTAATATGGGCTTGTCGGTATCTTGGTGCATAAACCTTACCTACTTCATTAAATACACTAGCTTGGTTTAAGATGGTTCCAAAATCGGTGCTAATATTTGTTTTTATATCCTTTAATGATGCGTTCCATCCATAGGGCTTAGCAGTATCTAAGTACGTGGTAGGGTGTATAAAAAAAATATCTACTTTATTAAGTGGGCGGTAATTTTTTGCCAACTCGGCGGGTAAACTATCTGAGGGGTCTTTCTTTTGAGGATGGGCAGCCCAATAATCTAAATTACTATAATCAGGGATGTCATTTAATGCCATCTGCTCATATTGTGATTTATAAGTGGTGTAATTATTTTGAGTACAACCACTCACCAGAATGACTACTAACAAAACAACAAAAAAACGCATATGAAATATGATTTTAATCTTAATAAGAGGACAAAGTTAATACATATTATACATTTGACTCTTTAAATGGATAGGTGGTTTAACGCTGCTCTCTAATAACTTTTAGGAAACCCTAATAATTATCACAACTTGTTATTAAAAATTAATTTATTTTTAAGTTAAATCCTGCCTTTGCAACTGTTAAGACATATCCCTTTTTTACGTGCTGTGTTTAATTATAGCATCACTGCCTTTGGAGGTCCTCAGGTGGCAGTGGGGTTAATGCAACACCGCTTTGTAGATAAAAGAAAGGATGTGACTGCCGAGGAACTGATGGAGTATAATGCTTTTTGTCAATTGCTTCCTGGGGCTTCTTCTACCCAAACGATCATTTTGATTGCTTATAAAAGAGGCGGCGTTATTTTGGCATTTTTTACTTTACTGATTTGGATACTTCCTGCTACTATTATTATGGGTTCATTGGCTATTTTAGTAAGTCATTTTGAATTTAAAGGCACTTTAAAAAGTTTGCAATTTCTACAACCTATGGCAGTTGGTTTTTTAGTAAGTGCGGCATTATTACTCTATAAGAAGGCCATTAATAGCACGATTACTTTATCTATTTTTATTTTTACTGCCCTCATCACATTTATTGGATTCAAAACGCCATGGACCATCCCTATCACTATTGTTTTAGCAGGCATTGTCACCAACTTTAGTAGTAAGCGAATTCCCGATGATGGAGCTCCTCCCAAAAAAGTAAATTGGAATAGCCTTTTTATTTTTTTAGTTTTATTTATGACAGCGGGATTTTTATCGGAACAATCTACTCGCCAAAATTGGACGTATCGTAAAGCGTTTAATTTATTTGAAAGTAATTATCGATTTGGAAGTTTGGTTTTTGGTGGGGGCGATGTTTTAATGCCTATTATGTATGAGCAATATGTGTCGCGTCCTCAATCAGCAATCGTAAAGAAAAATAAAAGAGATGTGTTAAAGATGACTAGTGAGGAATTTTTAACGGGTTCAGGTTTAGTACGTGCTATACCTGGTCCCATTTTTTCCATAGCTAGTTATACCGGGGCAATGTCTTTTAAAGACAAAGGTCTCGCTTGGCAAGTGGCGGGCGCCATTATAGGCAGCGTAGGTGTTTTTCTACCCAGTTTTTTAATTGTACTTTTCTTTTTTCCTATCTGGCAAAAACTAAAAACATTTGCTGTTTTTTACCGTTCCTTGGAAGGGATTTATGCAGCCATAGTGGGTATTATGACGGGCGCTTCCATTTATTTAATGAAGGACTTGTATCATGAAATTGAATTGGGGCAACCACTTTATTGGGTAAGTTATTTGCTGGTTTTTTTAGCGAGTACTTTTTTGCTGTATAAACATAAATTATCCCCTCAGTGGATTGCCATTTCATGTATCTTTTTAGGTATTTGCTGGACTTTTTTTCAATAAAAAGGTAAAAAGCTGTTAATTGTAATTTCGGATAGCCTATTTTAATTTTTCCTTGCTTAATATTGTAAACAACATGTTAAAAAGGATTTGCATTTTTTTTCTCACTACTCTTTTTTATATACAATTAGAGGCGCAGGCGGTTACTATTCAAGGAACAGTATATGATATTTCAGGGAGACGTCCTATTGAATCAGTGATGGTGTATAGTTCTGCGAATCATGCAGTCACCGATTCGATGGGTAGATATATTATTACAGTCAAACCAAAGGATTCTATTTGGTTTTCATTATTTGGTAAGAATACACATAAGTATACCATTGATACCGTGGAGGATTTACGCAACTTTAATATCATGATTCATGTCACTGGATTTGATTTGCCTGAAGTGCGCGTGCGCAATTCTTATTATAAGTTAGATTCTATCCAAAACAGAAACGATTATGCCAAGTACTTTAATTACCAACCTCCAGGATTGAAGTTGAGTAGTAGTCAAAACTTATTTGGACCTAATGGACTTACCATTGGGTTTGATTTAGACGAAATTATTAATTCATTCCGATTTAAACGAAATCGCAATTTGCAATTCCTGCAAAACAGATTGATTTCCCAAGAACAAGAAAAGTATGTCAATTATAGATTTACTAAAGTTTTTGTCAAAAAGCTGACTCATATTGAGGGGGATGAATTGACTCAATTTATGGACTATTGTAGGCCTGATTATGGGGTTCTTGCATTACTAAATGACCTAGAATTAGGCTTATATATTGAAAAAAAATATGCAGTCTATAAAAAAGCACTAGGCAATGGGTTGACCATCCCCAAATCACCTAATGATTAGGGCTCTGCCACTCATCTATTTTTGTGCTCCAAAAAGCATTTTTTAGCTATCTTTAAAGCTAAATTCTTTTGCTTTGAGAAAAATTAATTGGATGGCTTTTGCAGCTACTATTTTGTTAGCCGCTTGTTCTGAAAAACCAAAATCTGTTGACAAGTTCAACCCCAATGCAGCCGTATCTGTCGATATCGCTATTGCTGAAACACAAATCATTGACAAGACAATTGAAGTAAATGGTTCGGTTCAAGCCAATGATTACATTGACGTTCATCCTGAGACCAATGGTCGAATTGTATTTTTACAAATACCAGAGGGAAAAGTAGTGACTGCCGGAACTATTTTGGCAAAGTTAAATGACGCGGATTTACAAGCACAGTTGGAAAAAATAAAAGTGCAATTGGAATTAGCCAATATCAACGAACAACGTAATAAACAATTATTGAATGTAAAAGGAATTAATCAAAGCGATTATGACATTTCTTTACAACAAGTAAAAAGCTTTAAGGCAGACATGGCATATACGCAGTCATTAATTGATAAAACAATTGTAAAAGCTCCCTTTACTGGTCAATTAGGTTTAAGACAAGTGAGTTTGGGCGCTTATATTAATAATGCTAGCACCATTGTGACTTTACAAAAAGTAGATCAATTAAAAGTGGATTTTACTTTACCTGAAGTGTATCAGTCTTTTATTAAAGTAGGCAAAAAAGTAAAAATTGAAAGTATCGGAAATGATGCTGCAAAATTATCGGCAACAGTTTCTGCTATAGAGCCTCAAATTATTGCGACAAGTCGTAATATAAAAGTGAGAGCTACTTTACAAGGCAAATTATTACCTGGTTCTTATGTGAAAGTATTACTGGGTGAGAATGTTCAAAAACCAAGTATCATGGTGCCTACCAATGTGATTATTCCAGATTCAAAAGTAAAACAAGTGGTATTAGTGAAGGGGGGTGTTTCAAAATTTGTGGACGTTGAAACTGGATATAGAACACCTACGGCTGTTGAAATTACAAAAGGAATCCATCCAGGAGATAGCGTGATTGTAGCTGGGATGCTTTTTGTTAGACAAGGAAATAAAATAAAAGTGGGAAAAACACTTAAGATTGCTGATATCACAAAATAAGTGATATCCTCATTCAAAAATTACTTTTAAACATCATTACTAGATGAATATATCTGAACTTTCCTTAAAACGACCAGTGCTTGCCACTGTGATGAATTTAGCACTTATTCTTTTTGGGATAGTGGGATTTACTTATTTGGCATTGCGTGAATATCCTGCCATTGATCCTCCTATTATCAGTGTGCAAACCAATTATACAGGAGCGAATTCTGAAGTCATACAAAGTCAGATTACAGAACCTCTTGAAAAATCTATCAATGGTATTCCTGGAATTAGAACCATCACTTCCTCTAGTTCGGTAGGATCTTCCAATATTACAGTCGAATTTAATTTGGGAGTGAATTTGGAAACTGCAGCAAACGATGTTCGTGATAAAGTAAGTCAGGCAGCACGCAGTTTACCCGAAGATATTAGTAGTCCCCCCATTGTTTCTAAAGCAGATGCAAGTGGTGACTTTATTATGATGATGACGGTGCGAAGTAAAACAAAGGGATTGTTAGAACTTACCGAATATGCTGAAAATGTTTTACAACAAAGATTTCAAACCATTGATGAAGTAAGCAGTGTAGGGGTGCGCGGAAAACGTCAATCGATGCGTATTTACCCCAATACAGATTTATTAAACGCGTTTGGCGTTGCTTTTAATGATATACAAGCTGCATTGAATAAAGAAAACGTGGAATTACCTGCAGGTCGTATTTACGGTAATAAGTCAGAATATATTATTAGAACCTTAGGCAGATTATCTACTGAAGCTGATTTTAGAAATGTTATTTTAAAAGAAGATGCGAATGGAATGGTACGCTTAGGCGATGTTGCTAAAGTGGAGTTGGGGCCAGAACAAGAAGATCAAGGTATGTATTATAACGGTGTACCTGTTGTGATGCTAACTATTTCGCCACAACCAGGAGCCAATCAAATTAAGATTGCCGATGAATTTTATAAAAGATTAGAAGAGGTTAAAAAACAAAACAAATCAGATATTGAATTTGCGATTCCTATTGATAACACTAAAAATGTTCGTAGAGCATTAACAGAAGTAAAAGAAACTATTTTTATTTCATTTGCATTAGTGGTATTAGTCATCTTCTTCTTTTTCAGAAACTGGTTAATTGCAATTCGTCCATTAATTGATATTCCAATTTCATTGATAGCTACTTTCTTTATCATGTACTTAGCAGGGTTCTCTATCAATGTACTTACTTTATTAGCGATTGTATTAGCCACTGGATTGGTGGTGGATGATGGCATTGTGGTCACGGAAAATATTTTTAGAAAACTAGAAGGTGGCTTGCCCTTAAGAAAGGCAGCGTTAGAAGGAAGCAAAGAAATTTTCTTTGCTGTTATTTCTACTTCTATCACCTTGGCCGTGGTATTTATGCCAGTGATTTTCTTAGAAGGTTTTGTGGGATCACTATTTAAAGAATTTGGTGTGGTGATTGCATCTGCGGTGCTGGTATCTGCTTTTGTGTCATTAACGATTACACCCGTATTAAATGTGTATTTAAATCGTAAAGACGGAAAGCAAGGTAAGTTTTATGAACAAACTGAACCCTTCTTTAAAGGCCTTGAAAATGGGTATAAAAATTTATTGACAAAGTTTTTTAAAATAAGATGGTTTGCATGGGTCATTGTTGTTGCTTGTGTGGGCATCATTTATTTTATTGGAAAAAATATTCAAAGTGAATTGGCTCCTATGGAAGATAAAGGCACTGTGCGTGTGACATTAACAGGAGCCGAAGGAAATAGTTACGAGGATATGCGTGCTGAATTATTTAAAGCGATTCGAATTTTGCAGGACTCTATTCCTGAACAAGCATTCACTTGGGGAAGTGTACCGGGATATGGAGGATCAGGAGGAAGCAGTAGTGCATCAGGTCGTGTGGGTTTTGTTCCATTAGATGAAAGAAAAAGAACACAAACACAAATTGTAGCAGACATTAATAAAAAATTTAAGCGTTTTAAAAACGTAAGGGTATTCTCTATTGAAGAGCAAACCATTTCGGTGGGGTTAATGTCTCGTGGTTCTTTGCCGGTTCAGTTTATTATTCAAAATTTGGATTTCCAAAAAATTCGCACTGTCATTCCTAAGTTTTTAGAAGCTGCACGAAAAGATAAAACATTTGCCAACGTAGATGTGAATTTGAAATTCAATAAACCCGAATTTGATTTAACGATTGATCGTATGCGAGTAAGAGATTTGGGATTAACCACAGCAGACGTATCACAAGCTTTGCAAGCAGCCTTTAGTGGCGCTCGTTCGGCTTATTTTATTATGAATGATCGTCAGTATGAAGTCATCACACAGGTAGCTAAACCTGATCGTAATACGCCTACCGATATTAGTAAAATTTATATCCGCAATAATCGTGGCGAAAGTATTCCTATTTCAAGTGTTTTAAATATTGAGGAGAATAGTAACGCACCTAATTTATATCATTATAATCGTTTTAATTCCGCTACCATATCTGCTTCTTTAGCAGAAGGAAAAACGATTGGAGACGGAGTGAAAGCGATGGAAGATATTGCAAAAGATAAATTAGATGAATCTTTTCAAACTGCTTTAAGTGGACCATCACGTGATTATAAGGAGAGTGCTTCTAATACTTCACAAGCTTTGATCTTAGCACTATTATTAATCTATTTAGTATTGGCGGCTCAGTTTGAAAGCTTTAAGGATCCGTTTATCATCATGATCACTGTACCGTTAGCGATAGCAGGAGCCTTATTATGTTTATGGATTTTTGGACAAACCTTAAATATATTCTCCGAAATTGGAATCATCATGTTAATTGGATTGGTGACCAAGAATGGTATTTTAATTGTGGAATTTGCTAATAAAAAAAGAGAAGCAGGGATGGATAAATTAGCGGCAGTAATAGAAGCCTCATCTCAACGTTTCCGTCCTATTTTAATGACCAGCTTAGCAACTGCCTTAGGTGCTTTACCTATTGCAATTAGTTTAGGAGCAGCGGCCACTAGCCGTAAGCCTTTAGGTATTGTAGTAGTAGGAGGTTTATTATTTTCTCTAGTTCTAACTTTGTTTGTGATTCCTGCAGTGTATTCTTATATATCAAGTCATAAAATCAAAACTGAAGAATAATTTTAGCGCTTGATTTTGTTATATCATTTAAAATGCCTCTATCATAGAGGCATTTTTTGTACCTTGAATCTCTAAAACAATGTTATGTCCAATCAAAGATTCACATCTCTAGACATTTTTAGAGGGATGACTATTTGTTTAATGATTATTGTAAATACTCCAGGAGATGGAGATTTCACTTTTGCACCTTTATTGCATGCAAATTGGAATGGGTTTACGCCCACGGATTTAGTATTCCCTTCTTTTTTATTCGCGGTGGGCAATGCTATGAGTTTTGTGCAACCACAGTGGGATAAATTTAGCAATGGGACTGTATTATTTAAAATTTTCAAACGTACTGCTATTATATTTTTATTAGGATTCTTGATGTATTGGTTTCCTTTTACAGGCCCTTTATCCGATACGCGCATTTTGGGCGTCTTACAACGTATTGCTTTATGTTATGGAATTGGATCTATCATTATTTTTTACATGCACGAAAGGGTGGTGGTGGTTTTGTCAGCAGTATTATTATTATTGTATTGGTATATCTGTATTCATTTTGGAACTCCAGGGGATCCATTAAGCATTCATGGAAATGCAGGATATCGATTTGATACTTGGTTGATGGGCGAAGCGCATCAATATCATGGGGAAGGTTTTGCGTTTGATCCAGAAGGCTGGTTAAGCACTTTACCAGCTATTGTCAATGTATTAATTGGATATAGAGTAGGGCGATTCATCCAAGAAAAAGGGAAAACCTACGAAGGGCTCACTCATTTATTTATGTGGGGAGCGGGATTTATCTTTTTAGCTTTTATGTGGAATTATCAATTTCCGATTAATAAAAAATTATGGACCAGCTCGTTTGTCATGCTGACTATTGGTTTGGATATGGTTATTATAGGGACCATTATTTATAGGGTAGAATTACAAAGGCAACTTCAGTTTTCTAGTTTCTTTACTGTTTTTGGCAAAAACCCATTGGTAATCTATTTGTTTTCTGAATTATTAGCCATCTGTTTATATACCATAAAGGGTCCTGGAGGAGCGGATTCCCTTTATAGTTGGATATATCAAAATACCTTTGCCCATTTTGCACCCTATTGGGGATCCCTAGGCTTCGCCTTTTCCTTTATGTTGGTTTGCTGGCTATTGGGTTATATATTAGATAAATATAAAATATATATTAGGGTGTAAATCTTATTACTCTTTTTCCCCTTTTGTTTTTTTAGGAGCTTTAAACCTTGTACCTTTGCACCCTCAAAACAGTACATGGAAATAAGAAACATCGCTATTATCGCCCACGTTGATCACGGTAAAACTACCTTGGTGGACAAAATTTTACACGCTACAAAAGTATTCCGTGATAACCAGGAAACTGGTGATTTAATCATGGATAGCAATGAGTTAGAGCGTGAAAGGGGAATCACCATTCTGAGTAAGAACGCTTCTGTCACTTATAAAGGCGTAAAAATCAACGTTATTGATACTCCAGGTCACAGTGACTTTGGTGGTGAAGTAGAACGTGTATTAAAAATGGCAGATGGGGTTTGTTTGCTAGTGGATGCTTTTGAAGGGCCAATGCCACAAACTCGTTTCGTTTTACAAAAAGCGTTACAGTTAAACTTAAAGCCAATTGTTATTATTAATAAAGTAGATAAGGAAAACTGTCGTCCTGACGAAGTACATGATGCCGTATTTGAATTATTTTTCAACTTAGATGCTACAGAAGAACAATTAAACTTCCCTACTTTTTATGGTAGTGGTAAAAATGGATGGTTCAATGAAACTTTAACACAATGTGAAGATATCACTCCATTAATGGATGGTATTTTAAAATATGTACCAGGTCCAGATGTTAAAGAAGGACATACTCAAATGCAAATTACTTCATTGGATTATTCTTCTTTCTTAGGTCGTATTGCCATTGGTAAAGTAGAAAGAGGAACAATTAAAGAAGGTCAAAACATTGTGTTGGTTCAAGCTGATGGCAGCATTAAAAAGAATAAAGTAAAAGAATTATACGTCTTTGAAGGAATGGGTAAGCGTAAGGTAACCGAAGTTATTTCTGGTGACTTATGTGCGGTAGTAGGATTAGAAGATTTCAATATTGGAGACACTATTGCGGATCCGGAAAATCCAGAAGCGTTACCTATTATTAGCGTAGATGAACCTACCATGAGTATGACTTTTAGTATTAACAACTCACCTTTCTTTGGTAAGGAAGGTAAGTTTGTAACTTCTCGACATATTCGTGATCGTTTATTGAAAGAGACCGAAAAAAACTTAGCGTTACGTGTGGAAGAAACAGATAGTGCTGATAGTTTCTTAGTTTTTGGTCGTGGTATTTTACACTTAGGCGTATTGGTTGAAACGATGCGTCGTGAAGGATATGAATTAACAGTAGGTAATCCTCAAGTATTAGTAAAAGACATTGATGGTCGTAAAAATGAGCCATTTGAAATATTAGTAGTAGATGTTCCTGCCGACTTTAGTGGTAAGGTGATTGACCTTGTTACACAAAAGAAAGGTGAAATGTTGATTATGGAATCCAAAGGAACCATGCAGCATTTGGAATTTGATATTCCTTCTCGTGGATTGATTGGTTTACGTTCTCAAATGTTAACCCAAACTGCAGGAGAAGCGGTTATGGCGCATCGCTTTAATGAATACAAGCCTTGGAAAGGAAATATTCCTGGAAGAAGCAATGGTGTGTTGGTTGCAAAATTTGCAGGTACCACAACTGCTTATTCTATTGATAAATTACAAGATAGAGGTCGTTTCTTTATTGAACCAGGTGATGAAGTATACGCAGGTCAAATTTTAGCGGAACACATTAAGCCAGGTGATTTAAATATTAACGCGGTGGAGATGAAAAAATTAACCAATCACCGTGCAAGTGGAAGTGATGATAGCGTTCGTATTACACCTAAGGTTCAATTTACTTTAGAAGAGTGTATGGAGTATATCCAATTTGATGAGTGTATTGAAGTGACTCCTAAGTCGGTTCGTATGCGTAAATCAATGTTAGATGAAAATGAAAGAAGTAAAGCTTCCAAATCTAATAATGGATAATTTCAGGTACAAATAATTAGTACCTATCATTTTGAAATGATAGTCGCTATAAAAAAATCCCTCCAAATTCTGGAGGGATTTTTTTTGAAGTTCATCCTGAATATTTTAAAAAACAAATGAAATTGTGTGGCGCTTTATCCTCGCTTTACACCGCAATAGGTTTATTTAAAGCAGCCCATAATAAATCCTTTAGCTCAACCAAGTTTTTTTGGGTTGCAGAAGAAATAAAGATATGTGGGATGTTAGTGGGTAATTCTTTTTTTATAGCTTCAGTCAATTCATCATCTAATAAATCAGATTTACTGATAGCGATTATAAATTCTTTTTGTAAAAGTTCCGGATTGAATTCAGCTAATTCATTTTTCAAAATTTCGAATTCCTTTTTGTGATCATTACTATCAGCAGGAATTAAGAAAAGTAATACAGCGTTACGTTCGATATGTCTTAAGAATCGATGTCCTAATCCTTTGCCTTCTGCAGCACCTTCAATAATTCCAGGTAAATCTGCAATACAAAAAGATCGGTTATCACGATAGGCGACCATACCAAGTTGTGGTGTCAAAGTGGTAAATGCATAATTGGCAATCTTAGGCTTGGCTGCAGTAATCACCGAAAGTAAAGTGGATTTACCTGCATTTGGAAATCCTACAAGACCCACATCTGCTAATACTTTTAATTCGATTTGCTTCCAGCCTTCAATACCGTCTTCTCCGGGTTGTGCATGTTCGGGTACTTGATTGGTAGGAGTTGCAAAGTTGCTATTTCCTAATCCACCACGTCCACCTTTTAAGAAAATAATTTCTTGCCCATCGGTTAATATTTCTGCCTCCACTTTGCCTGTTTCTTCGTCTTTGGCAATGGTTCCTAAGGGTACTTCAATAATTATATCTTTTCCGTCTTTACCGGTACAATTGTTTTTGCTTCCTCCTTCACCATCTTCGGCATGTACATTCTTATAATAGCGTAAATGTAGTAAGGTCCAAAGTTGTGCATTCCCTTTTAAAATAATATGCCCACCACGTCCTCCATCACCTCCATCAGGTCCACCTTTGGCAGTGAGTTTATTACGCATTAAATGGCGTGCACCCGCACCTCCATGGCCACTTCGGCAAAAAATTCGGATGTAATCAATAAAATTATTTCTTTCAGACAAAGGGAAAATATTTGTGCAAAGTTACTACAATACTTGATGAAATGAATGATTAATACATAATGACATGAATGATGAATACTTCGTGAAATGAACGATCAATATTTTGTGAATTGAACTATTAATATTTGAGTAAATGAATGATTCATATTGAAATGTAGTTTAGGTTCCTAAAAAACAGAAAGCCCCACTCATGGCAGGGCTTTCTTAAAATACATTATAATATGCGTCCATATTTATTTACAGGAATGTCAATATTTATAGGAGTATCCATATTTATTTAGACAATTTCAAACCATCTATCAAAATAGTGACCATATTTTGTTCCAGTTCTTCAGCCGTAATTTTTTTAGTAGAACGGTGCCAGCTTTCAATACCACTCACTGCATGCAAGAAAATTAATACTACTGTAGGAGCATCAATTTTTTTAATTTCTTGGTTTCTAATTCCTTCTTCAATTATCGCTGCAATCCTTTTGCGGTATACTCTTCGTTGATTTTGGTAGTTGGATAAATAAGGGTCAGATAAATGTTTCCATTCTCTATCACTCACATATACTTCTTCGTAATTATGGATCATTTCGGTGATATGGAATCGTAAAAGTTTTTCCATTTTCTCTAATGAACTAATATTCTCAGACTCTATTTCATCCATTTTAATCACAAACTTATTTGCCACACTAAACACCAGCTCGTGCAATAATTCACTTTTTGATTTAATATGATTATACAAACTCGCAGCTTCTACTCCCACGGCTTCGGCTAAGTCACGCATACTTGCGGCTTTATATCCTTTTTCACGAAATAAGGTAGCTGCTTTACTTACAATCACATCCTTACGAGAAATGTTCTTTTCGGTTTTAATTCTGGCCATTTTACTAAAATTGAATGATTTGTTAGTGTAAAATTAGATCATTATAACTTAAAAACTAATATTATTTTAAAAAAGTAGTCATTTTTGTTAGTTTTTTGATTGTCAATGACTTGCCATAATAACCGTAAAAATCGTAGTTTCGCAGCTGTAAATAAATCTAAACACATGTCATTAGTAGTTGTTGGATCTATGGCTTTTGATGCCATCGAGACTCCCTTTGGGAAAAGTGATAAAATTATTGGCGGCGCCGCAACTTATATTGCTTGGTGTGCTTCCAATTTCACCACTGTAAAACAAATTTCTGTAGTAGGGGGAGACTTTCCTCCATCCGAATTAGATGCTTTAACAAACAGAGGCGTCATACTAGAAGGAGTGCAAATTAAAAAAGACGAAAAAACATTCTTTTGGAGCGGCAAGTATCATTTAGATATGAATACACGTGACACCTTAGAAACACAATTAAATGTATTAGAAAATTTTGAACCTGTAGTTCCAGATAGCTATCAAGATTGTGAAATTTTGATGTTAGGCAATTTGGTGCCTGCTGTTCAAAGTAGTGTGATTAAGCAAATGAAGAAACGTCCTAAGTTAATCGTTATGGATACGATGAATTTTTGGATGGAAATCATGATGCCCGATTTATTACATACTATCAGTTTAGTGGACATATTATTAGTGAATGATAGTGAAGCACGTCAATTAAGTGGCGAGTACAGTTTAGTGAAGGCTGCTAAAAAAATAATGGCGATGGGTCCTAAATATTTAATTATAAAAAAAGGAGAACACGGTGCTTTGTTGTTCCATGAAAACGAAGTGTTCTTTGCACCTGCGTTACCATTGGAGGAAGTGTTTGATCCAACCGGTGCTGGAGATACTTTTGCAGGAGGGTTTGTAGCGCACTTAGCCAAAACAAAGGATTTTTCATTCAATAATATGAAGTCTGCAATTATTGTGGGCAGTGCCTTAGCTAGCTTTTGCGTTGAAAAATTTGGTACTCAAAGATTAACTGAAATAAATGCAGACGCTATTAAAGAGCGCATACAATCGTTTGTTCAGTTAGTTAATTTTGATATTGAATTAGTGTAAATTTGGTGGAATGTCTCATTCCAATTATTTTTGCCCAACTGAATCGTTTCAATGGGTAACTACAAATAAATAGTCCTTAAAACGACAAGCTTTAAAACGAAAAATAAGAAAAGATGAATTTATATAAACATACCAAACAAATCAAGAAACCTCTCTAAAGGAAGGTGTGTTTGCATGTATGTTTCAAAATATATTCAAAGCCTTCCGAAACCAACGGAGGGCTTTTTTTATAGCTGGAATCAATAAAAAATAACGCAAAAAGTAATAGAGCAAAAAGAAATAAAGCGTAGTAAAATATAAAAAATTAAAAAATATGAAAGTTGCTGTCGTAGGTGCTACCGGTTTAGTGGGTACCAAAATGTTACAAGTATTAGCAGAAAGAAATTTTCCTATTACGGAATTAGTGCCTGTGGCATCGGCAAGATCTGCAGGGAAAGAAGTTTCTTTTAAAGGAAAAAATTACAAAGTGGTTACTATGGAAGAAGGTATTGCAGCAAAACCTTCAGTGGCATTATTTTCTGCAGGGGGTAGCACTTCCTTGGAGTGGGCGCCTCAATTTGCAGCGGCAGGTATTCGTGTGATTGATAATTCATCTGCATGGCGTATGGATCCTACTAAAAAACTAGTGGTACCAGAAGTGAATGCAAGTGTATTAACTGCAGAGGATTTAATTATTGCTAACCCTAACTGTTCTACCATTCAAATGGTCGTGGCTTTACAACCATTACATGCGAAATATAAGATCAAAAGAGTAGTGGTGAGTACTTACCAAAGTGTAACGGGTACTGGGAAAAAAGCAGTGGATCAATTGTTCAATGAAAGAGGAGGAACCGAAATAGAAGCCAACGATATGGCCTATAAATATCAAATTGATTTAAATGTAATCCCGCAAATTGATGTGTTTTTAGAAAATGGCTATACTAAAGAGGAAATGAAGATGGTGAAAGAAACTTGCAAAATTATGCAGGATGATTCCATTAAAGTAACGGCTACAACGGTTCGTATTCCTGTTGTGGGAGGTCATAGTGAATCAGTGAATATTGAATTTGAAAATGAATTTGATTTAGCAGAAGTAACTACAATATTAACGAACGCACCAGGCATCATTGTTCAACAAGACGATGCCACACAATTATATCCCATGCCTTTATGGGCACATGAAAAAGATGAAGTTTTTGTAGGACGTTTACGTCGTGATGAAACACAACCTAAAACTTTAAACATGTGGATTGTGAGTGATAACTTACGTAAAGGGGCTGCGACCAATGCCATTCAGATTGCTGAATATTTAATGGAGAAGGGGATTATTTAAAAGAGAAGTATTCAATGGGTAAATAAATGATTCCTTAAGAAGAGGTTAATTGAATAAATTCTTCTTCGGTAATGATTTTGATAGTAGCAATTTTTTTCGCTTTTTCTAATTTACTACCCGCATCTTCACCAACTACTAAGTAATGCAGTTTGCTACTTACTCCTCCTAGGATATGTCCGCCTTTGGATTCTACCATAGCTTCTGCTTGTGTTCGTTTTAATTGCACCAGTGTTCCTGTGAATAAGAAATTCAATCCATTTAAATTACCATCTGCTTGAGTATGCTCTGCCTGAATCATATTCACTCCTAGTGATTCTAATGCTTGTATGAGTTCAATATTTTTGGGTTCTTTGAAATATTGAAAAATACTATTAGCTACTTTTATTCCAACATCTTCAAAAGATTGTAAGGTTTCAATGCTCATATCTTGCAGATCCAACAAATGTTTGATATGGGAAGCAATCGTTTTAGCGGTGGTTTCCCCTACAAAACGAATACCTAAAGCATATATCAATCTATAAAGCGGTTGCGTTTTTGAAGTCTCAATAGCTGCTTTTAAATTATCAATACTTTTTTGACCAAACCCTTCTAATTTTCCTATGTTTTCGAATTCCAAAATATATAATTGCGGGATAGTTTTCAAGATGCCTAATTCATAAAACTTTCTAATATTGGCTTCGCCAAAACTTTTAATATCCATGGCATCTTTGCTCACAAAATGTATCATTTTTTCTACCACTTGGGCATCACAGGTGGCACTGGTGCAACGCCATACTGCTTCTGCCTCTTCTTTTTCTAGGGGGGCATTACAAACTGGACATTGCGTTGGAAAAGAAATCATTTTCTCATTGCCTTTTCGAAGCGATGGGATAGATTGTACTATTTGAGGAATCACATCACCTGCTCTTTCTATGATGACTGTATCGCCCAAGCGTAAATCTTTTTCTTTAATATATTCTTCATTGTGCATGGAGATGCTTGATACTGTTACTCCGCCCAAAGCAACGGCTTTTAACTTAGCTACTGGAGTAACCGCACCTGTTCTTCCCACTTGAAATTCTACATTTTCTAAAATGCTAGTAGCCTGTCTCGCTTTAAATTTATAAGCAATCGCCCATCTTGGATGATGTGATGTCATGCCTAGTTTTTCTTGCAAGGCGAAATCGTTTATCTTAATCACCAATCCATCAATATCATAAGGAAGGTTGTCGCGTTCTAATTCAAATACACCGCAAAACTCAATCACTTCTTGAATGGAATTAAATAATTTTTTTTCTTTTTGTGGAGATCTAAAACCAAGATTCCATAAAAGTTCTAAAGACCCGCTATGTGATTTTAAAAGAGTAGTAGGAGTACTATTTTTTAATGGAAGCACATAACTAATATGATAAATAAAAGCATCTAAATTACGTTCTGCAACTTCCTTAGGATCCTTCATGCGCAAGCTTCCTGCTGCTGCATTACGAGGGTTGGCTAAAGTGGCTACTTGTTTTTCTTTTAACTTTTCATTGAAGGAGGCAAAAGATTGTTTGCTCATGATGACTTCGCCTCTTATTTCAATTTGTTGTAAGCCATATTTTGATAAAGGAATACTTAAAGGAATGGACTTAATTTGTTTAATATTTTGTGTGATGTCTTCACCTGCAACTCCATCGCCTCTGGTACATGCACGCATCAACCTATCATTTTCGTATACCAATGAAATACTAGCCCCATCAAATTTAGGTTCCACACAATATTGTAAAGGGGTATCTCCAGCTCCTTCTTTTGCTTTTCTGTCAAAATCGTTTAAATCATCTGCATTATAGCTATTTTCCAAACTTAACATAGGCACCAAATGCGGAAGGGTCTCAAAGTTTTGGTTTAAACTATTTCCCACACGTTGGCTGGGAGAATCGACTGTAATTAAACTTGTATCTGCCGACTCAATAGATAATAATTGTTGATACAATTGGTCGTATTCAAAATCACTAATAAGAGGCTCACTCATTACATAATATTGGTATTCATGAAAGCGAAGCAATTGCTTTAAAGCAATAAGCTCAATAGTATGAGGGTTAAGAAGGTATTCTTTGGTAAGATCTTGAAATTGTATGATTTGAGCTTGGGTATACATGTGGTAAAATGTCTGCTAAAATACAAATAGTTTTAATCTTTTATTTCGTATTTTGGGACTATAAAACTTTTGAATCATTAAAGGATGGAAAATAACATAAAAGATGCCGTAAAACTGGTCCAATCATACCCTACGGTGCCTCTCACTGTCGATTGTGTCATTTTTGGCTTTGACGATAATTCGTTGAAAGTGCTTACTATCAAAAGTGATTTACCTCAATTCCATGATCAATTATCCCTTTTAGGGGATACCATTTTGTCCAATGAAAACTTAGATGATGCCGCTAATCGAGTATTATTGGAAAGAACGGGTATGCAAAATGTGTATTTGGAGCAAGTGCATTCATTTAGTCAACCCAATCGTCATCCAGGTGGCCGTGTCGTAACGACCGTGTATGCCTCACTTTTAAATATCCGACACCACGAATTAAAAATTTTAGAAAACGAATTAAGTTGGCATGTGGTCAAAGAAATTAAAGAAATGGCTTTTGATCATCAGCTCATTTTAGAAACCTGCCATTCTTGGTTACAAAAAAGAATTCAAGAGCACCCCCTGGCATTTAACTTATTGCCCGAAAAGTTTTCATTGAGACAACTGCAAAGCGTATATGAAGCTATTTTAAATATCTCTTTAGATAGACGTAATTTTCGTAAAAAGTTTGCTAGTATGGGATTCTTAATTGATATCAACGAAATGGAAACCAATGTGACGCATCGTCCTGGTAAATTATACTCTTTCGATTTTGCAGCGTATCAAGCTAGAGAGAAGAACTGGATAGGCATTGATTTTTAAAAAACAAGTGGCCTTGCCTATAATTTTAATACCTTTACACACTATATAAATAAGGTTTATTATGATTTATTCAATGACGGGTTATGGCAGAGCGGAAGCGACCTTAAAAGACAAAACTTTCCTAATTGAAGTGAAGTCTTTAAATGGAAAGCAGTTTGATATGAGGCTCAATATGCCTTCTTTATTAAAACCGTATGAAGTAGAAATTCGCAATAAGTTAAATGAAGAATTATTTAGAGGAAGTGTGGAATGTAATATTTCCATCAAATCTAATGGAGCTTCTAAGCCAGTAAGTGTCAATAAAGAATTAGCTAAATCCTATTACCAACCTATTATTGAATTGGCGAATGAATTAGGTATTGAAAAGGATAATATCTTAAGTACCTTATTAAAAATGCCTGATGTAGTTTCCTCTAGTAATGAAATTTTAACGGAGGATGAATGGAAGTCTGTTTTAGCTTTATTACAACAAGCCATTCAGCATTTAATTACCCATCGCAAAGAGGAAGGAAAGTCCATTGAAAAAGATTTATTAGAAAAAATTGTTGCCATAGAAGCACAACAAGCCATCGTTGAAAAATTCGAACCTAATCGTAGAGATAAAATTAAAGAGGGCTTGGTGAAATTATTAGAACAACATGTGGGGGCTGATAAATATGACAACAATCGATTGGAGCAAGAATTGATTTATTATATTGAAAAAATAGATATTTCAGAAGAACGAGTGAGGTTGAAAAATCATTGTACTTACTTTAAGACCATCATGAATGAATCGGATCCGTGCAAAGGAAAAAAATTATCTTTTGTTTTACAGGAAATTGGTCGAGAAATAAATACCACTGGTTCCAAAGCTAACGACATTGATATTCAAAAAGCAGTCATTTTGATGAAAGATGAACTAGAAAAAGCAAAAGAACAAATACTAAATGTTTTATAAGATGACTTGGAAAAAAATGTTTTTATATGTTTTAAGCTCTCCTCTAATAGTCTTATTGATGATGGGATGTGAGCCCATTAAATTGTATGAACAAAATACCATGTATCCTACCCATGAGTGGTCTTCCAAACAAATTAATAAATACGACTTTAATATCACAGACACCAATACGACTTATAAAATATTCTTTGTGATAAGACATCACAACTCGTATCGTTATAAAAATATTTGGCTAGAATTTACAACCCAGTCCCCTCAAGATCGCGCCGTTAAGCAAACACTTAATTTACAGTTAGCAGATGACCAGAAAGGCTGGCTAGGCGTGGGTATGGATGATATATTTGATCAACGTATTCCAATCAATGCCGTTCCCACTAAATTGAAATGGGGAGTCTATCATTTTAGCCTTCAACATACGATGCGTGAGGATCCGTTAATGGGGGTATTGGCTACCGGCATTCGGGTTGAAAAAGTACAACCATGAAAATAAATAAGTTTAGTTTCAATAAACTCAAATTTGTCAATTCCATTTATTGGATTTTTTTGACCTATATGATAGCGGCTTTTATTTGGTGGTATGTTTCCTTAGAAAAGCAAAATTCCGAAATTGCTAATATCAAATTTCAATCCATTTCACTCAACGACCCTGCATTATATGCCAAAGTAAAAAGCATAGAAGCTTTTGAATTACGTAAAAGCAAGCAATACATCGGAGAAGGACTCACTTTTTTATTTTTATTTTTATTGGGCGCTATTTATGTATACCGATCTTTACTAAAGCAGTTAAAGTATTCTAATCAGCAGCAAAATTTTATGATGGCTGTGACGCATGAGTTAAAAACGCCCATAGCTATCTCACAATTAAACATTGAAACTTTGTTAAAACGTGATTTAGATCATACGCAACAAAAAAAATTAATTGAAAACACATTAAAAGAAACCAAAAGGCTAGATACCCTTTGTAATAATATTTTACTGGCTTCTCAACTAGATATGGGAAAGTATGAGTCAGAAAAACAAGTCATTGATATCGCTAATATAGCCCAACAGGCGATTGTTTCCTTTAAGGAAAGATATCCTGACAGAACCATCAATTCTGATTGCACGGATTCCATTTTTATTCAAGGAGAGCCCTTATTAATTCAGTTGTTGCTCAATAATTTATTAGACAATGCCCATAAGTATTCTACTATTTCACAACCCATTTCATTAAGAGTTTATTCCAATGCTCTTTCACATATTTTAGAAGTTGCAGATCAAGGGGAAGGTATTCCAGAAAATGAAAGAGAAAAAGTATTTGAGAAATTTTACCGCAGGGGAGAGGAAAGTACGCGGGCTACTAAAGGCACCGGCCTAGGCCTTTTCTTATGTAAGAAAATTGCAGATTTTCATGATGCCACCATTATAATTAGCGACCAAGTACCATCCGGTTCTGTTTTCACCATCACATTTCCTATACGATGAGTGCTCCTAAACCCAACATATTATTAGTGGAGGATGAGCTTCATTTACATGAAGCGCTTAGGCTTAATTTAGAAATGGAAGGGTATGAAGTGACTTCTGCATTTGAAGGGCCTAAAGCTTTGAATCAAATACAACATTCCCATTTTGATTTAATCATATTAGATGTCATGTTGCCTGGATTGGATGGGTTCTCTATTATTGAAACCGTTCGATTAAATAATAATGAAACTCCTATTTTAGTACTCAGTGCTAAAAATACAAGTATGAATAGAGTGCAAGGTCTCAAATTAGGAGCTGATGATTATTTGACAAAGCCTTTTAATTTAGAAGAACTATTATTAAGAGTGGGAAAACTGATTCAAAAATCTACCACTACTAATATCCCTATAGCCTCATTAGATCAATATGCATTTGGAGATAATACTATTTACTTTAAATTACTGCAAGCAAACCCTCATCAGGGAGAGACCATTCAATTAACTAAAAAAGAAGCAATGCTTTTGAAATTGTTGATTGAAAATAAAAATACGATTATCACCAGAGAAAGAATTTTACAAACAGTCTGGGGGTATAATGTATTTCCGAATACCCGCACCATTGATAATTTCATATTGAACTTTAGAAAATATTTTGAGCAAGACCCCAAAAATCCGATTCATTTCATTTCCATTAGGGGGGTAGGCTATAAATTTCAGGATTAGGCCCTTTTGAGGCAATCTTTTTGCAATTTATTCGTTAATTCAGGTAGATAAACCTGTCAAATGTCATTAAGTTCGATACAAGATTTTCTATCACCTATTAATTTAGCTCAAATATCCTTGGATGAAGGGTATCGTGATACCCAATTGGGTAAACATATTAAGGTGAATGAAGGGAATTTGCCTGATATTTCGCAGGCTGATATTGTGATTATTGGGGCGGGGGAATGTCGCGGAGCAGGATTTGCACTCAATGGACATGTTGCAGCCAATGCTGTTCGTACCGCTTTATACAATTTGTATTATTGGCATGCACAAGTAACTATTGCCGATTTAGGCAATGTTAAGATTGGTCAGTCTATCCAAGATAGCTATGCTGCTTTAAGAACCGTTATTTCTGAACTGCTTTTACAGAATAAAAAAATTGTCATTATAGGGGGCTCCCATGATTTAACCTTGGCGCAATATCATGCGTATACATCTATCCCCACTTTAGTGAATGCAGCTGTTGTAGATGCTAAAATTGATTTGGATTTAGAAGCTAGATTACCATCGGATCATTTTTTAGAAGAATTATTTACAGGACTTCCAAATCATTTAAATCATTATTGTCATATTGGTTTCCAAAGTTATTTTATGCATCCGCATATGTTAGAAACCATTGACAAACTTCGTTTTGATTGTTATCGATTAGGAAAAGTGAGAGAAGGTATAGAGGAAATGGAACCTGCTATTAGAGACAGTCATATTTTAAGTTTTGATATTAGTGCGATTCAAAATGCACAAGCTCCAGCCAATTTAATTACACCTAATGGTTTTAATGGGGAAGAGGCTTGCGTGTTAATGCAGTATGCTGGAATGAGCTGGAAAACAAGTACCATTGGGCTCTTTGGATACCAAGCCGAATTAGATGTACATGGAATGACAGCGGTTCAAATGGCTCAAATGATTTGGTATATTATAGATGGGGTTCAAAAAGGAAAAAAAGAAGCACCTATATCTGATACAGACCGCTTTAAGGAATTTCATATTGCATTCTCTGATATAGAAACTAATTTTTTGCAAAGCAAAAGCACAGGAAGATGGTGGATGCAACTGCACAATAACGAATGGAGCCCTTGTAGTTATAAAGATTATTTAGTAGCTTCCAATAACGAAATTCCAGAAAGATGGTTAAGGGCTTTAGAAAGAGAATAGGTTCACCTTCGCAACCTATTTCAAAATACATATACATAGTAGTAGCATTGTTTTTTTTAAGTGCATGTAGTATACAAAAAGCACAAAAAACATTATTGCAAAGTGCATCTTTAAAAGGCGCCCATGTGGGTATTGCAGTGTATAATGACAGCAAACAAAAGTGGATAGATCAATATCAAAGTGATCATTATTTTACCCCGGCGAGTAATACTAAAATTTTAGCTACCTATGTGGGGCTGCGTTATTTAGGAGATTCCATACCCGGCTGGGGTATTGCTGAAAATCAAGATACGCTCTTTTTATTGCCTAAAGGAGATCCTAGTTTTTTACATCCCGATTTTTTGTATCAACCTGTATTGGATTTGATTCGCCAAACAAAGAAAAAAGTGGTGGTTCAATATCAAAATAATGCAGACCATTTTGATGTATTTGGAGATGGTTGGGCTTGGAATGATTATGCTGAAGATTATCAGCCCCAACGAACTCGTATGCCAATTTATGGAAATGTGGTCCATTTTTATAATACCAACGGAACTTTACAAACACGACCTTCTTATTTTTTCAAAGGAATCGTTGGGATGGAAGCAGGGTATCAAAAACAATGGACCCGAAAACAAATAGGAAACTTTTTTTACACGACCGACCAAAAAAATACAACCAAGTATTTTCAAGTTCCATTTGATGCAAATTATTATAACGCCAATGTACCTGTGTCGTTACTGAATGATACCTTGTCCACTTCTATTGATATTCAAAATATTGCTTATCCCATACTAGCCAATGCACACATGATCAAAACAGTGCCAACCGATTCTTTATTAAAAATTATGATGCGCAGAAGCGATAATTTTTTTGCGGAGCAGGTATTGTTAATGTCAAGTGAGCAAGCCTTAGGGAAAATGGATGATGCCCGTTTTATTGATTCAGTATTAAAATCTGATTTTGCTGATTTACCCCAAAAAATGCGCTGGGCGGATGGAAGTGGATTGAGCAGATACAATTTAAATACGCCACAAAATTATGTAGCCATTTTAAAAAAGATGCAAGATCAGTTTGGAGAGGCGAGGGTCGCAAATATTTTTGAAAAAGGAGGCGAGGGAACTTTAGGCAGTTATTATAAAAATTTTCCTGGTGAATTACATGCTAAAACCGGAAGTTTAGGGGGACAAATTGCATTAAGCGGTTTTATATTTACACAAAAGAAACAAAAATTATACTTTTCAGTTCTCGTTTCTAATCATATGAGTCCTTCTAGTGCAGGGGTTCGTAAAGCAGTAGAAGCGTATTTAATAGAAGTGGCTAAAAGAAATTAATTTTCTCTATAAAAGACCTTAGTAGTATAGTGCGAGTAAAAAATAATCTAAAGTATTAATTTGGATTATTTACTAAATAATCCATCTAAGTAGGACTCTTTTAATTCAATATAAGTAGGAGCTCCAGAAGCAGTGATATTAGGAATATCGCATTGGCTTAATTGTTCAATAATAGCGTGCATTTCCTTTTGACTTAAAGATTGTCCTGCTTTTATAGCCATTTGACGTGCTAAGCAACGATTCAATTTTTCTCTTTTGCTGTATTTCACTTCATTGCTAAAATGTTTGAACTGTTCCAATAACAATTCAATTGCATTTTTTTCATTTCCTGAAATTACATCAGCAGGTATACCTTGTATGATAAAACTATTGGCGCCAAATGCTTCAATTTCGTAACCAATCAATGCAAGATCTTCGATCATTTCGGAAAGTAGGATAGCATCGCTTGGATTTAATTCCAATATCACAGGGAATAAACTTTTTTGAGTGGCGTGTGGATGACTCGTAGCTTTTTGATATTTTTCATACAACACTCTCTCATGCGCTAATTGCTGATGGATAATGACACATCCACTTTGAGTAGGTGCAATAATATAAGTATGATGCAATTGTAATAGAGTAGCGTCTTCAATCACAGCCAAACCATCGTCTGCTTTATATAATCCCATAGAGGAAGGCTTCACAATAAAATTTTCTTCAGCCTTAGGTAAGTCTGTGAAAAAGTTTTTCCAATCGGGGTTGCCTGTATTTTCTGAGGAAGGAATAAAATGAGCTTGATTTTTTTGCGTAAAACCAGTATACAAGGATTTTTTTGAAGTGTCTTGTGCTTGTTTATCTGTAAATGGTTTTTGAATGGCATCTAATTGTTGGATGTTTGCATCCAATGAAAAGTCAAGCGATGGAGCGATACTAAATTGTGCTAATGCATGTTTGACAGCTGCTTGAACAAAAGCGTATATAATTTTATCGTCCTCGAATTTTATTTCTTGTTTAGTAGGATGCACATTAATATCTACTTGTGCAGGATCTACATCAATGTATAAAAGGTAACTAGGATAACTATCTTTTGAAATAAGTCCGTCAAATGCATTGGCAACAGCATGATGCAGATAAGCGCTTTTTATAAACCTGCGATTTACAAAAAAGTATTGATCACTGCGTGTTTTGCGCGCAGTTTCAGGTTTGCCTACAAAACCAGACACTGTTAAGTAATCTGTTTTTTCACCTACCGCTACTAATTTACTTTGATAACTATTTCCTAAAACTTGAATGGCTCTTTGTTTAAAACTGCCCCCTTCCCAATGATATACATCTTGACCATTACTGGTTAAACTAAAAAATACTTCGGGAAAAGCCAAAGCGACTCTCGTGAATTCTTCAATGATATGTTTGAGTTCGGCCGAATTACTTTTTAAAAAATTACGACGTGCGGGCACATTGAAAAATAAATTTTTCATCGCAATATTAGTTCCTTGTGGATGTGCCACCAAACTCGTGGAGGTCACTTTACTGTTTTCAATTTCCACCATCGTACCTAATTCATCTTCGGCTCGTTTGGTTTTTAAAGTTACTTGAGCTACTGCTGCAATAGAAGCTAATGCTTCTCCTCTAAATCCCATGGATCTGATCTGAAACAAATCTTCAATACTTCTAATTTTACTAGTAGCGTGTCGGCCAAATGCATTTTGAGCATCGGCGGGGCTCATACCCTTGCCGTTATCTATGACTTGAATGAGCGATTTTCCAGCATCATTAACTATCAATTTGATTTCGGTGGCGCCTGCATCTACCGCATTTTCCATTAATTCCTTGACGGCACTCGCCGGCCTTTGAATCACCTCGCCTGCGGCAATTTGATTGGCTATGTGGTCAGGAAGAATATGAATGGTATCAGACACTTTTTTAACGTATTAAAGTGTGTAAAAGTAGTAAATTTGCCACTTAAAATTTCATCTTATGCTCAGAACAGCGGACATTCAAAAGTTGCCCCATCATTTTTTACCAAAGGACTTTGTATTAACCGATTGGGATAGCCTAGAACCCTACTTTAAAGCCCTTTTGGAAAGGGAAATCACTCAAAAACAGGATTTAGAGCAATGGATGCAGGATTTAAGTGAGTTAGAAGCCTTTATTAGTGAAGATGCTTGTTGGAGACAAATAAAAATGACTTGCGATACCACGGATGCTTCTTTGGAAGCAGCGTTTACTTTTTTCTGCATGGAGATTCAGCCTAAAATACAGCCCTATGCAGATGCACTCAATAAAAAATTAATTCAATGTAATTTCACTGCCGAATTAGATGAAAAAGAATATTACACTTATTTAAGATCGGTGAAAAAAAGTATTGAACTTTTTAGAGCTGAAAACATTCCTCTTCAAGCGGAACTAAGTGTGTTACAACAGCAGTATGGTACTATTGCCGGGAAGATGACCATTACGGTGGATGATAAAGAATATACTTTACAACAAGCTGCACAATTTTTAGAAAGTGAAGACCGATCTAAAAGAGAATCGGTGTATATGAAAATTCAAGAACGTCGTTTACAAGATCAAAAAGCGATGCATGATTTATTTACATCCTTAATTGAGAAGAGACATCAAGTAGCTTTGAATGCGGGTTTTCAAAATTATCGTGATTATAAATTTGTGGAGTTAGGTAGATTCGATTATTCAAAAGAAGATTGTTATCAATTTCATGAAGCGGTTAAATTGCATGTGCTTCCTATTATTGATAAAATATATGCACGCAAAAAACAAAAATTAGGATTAGACACTTTAAAGCCATGGGATACCGAAGCAGAACCAGCAGGCACTTCTCCCTTACGTCCTTTCACAGATGGCAAAGATTTATATGAAAAAACAGTGACCTGTTTTGAACAATTAAATCCATTTTTTGCAGACTGTTTAAAAAAGATGAATGACTTAAAACATTTTGATTTAGAAAGTAGAAAAGGAAAAGCACCAGGAGGATACAATTGTCCTTTAGCTGAATCGGGCGCCCCCTTTATTTTTATGAATGCTGCAGGACAAATGAGTGATGTAACAACCATGGTACATGAAGGAGGACACGCGGTGCATTCCTTCTTAGCACATCCTTTATCACTCAGTGCTTTTAAAGAATATCCTATGGAAATCGCCGAAGTAGCAAGTATGGCGATGGAATTATTTACTATGAATCATTGGCAATCTTTTTTCGACAATGCCGCGGATTTACAACGCGCTAAAGAACATCAATTAGAGAGAACGATAACCATTTTCCCATGGATTGCAATTATTGATAAATTTCAACATTGGATTTATGAACATCCAGCGCATACTATCCAAGAACGAACAGATGCTTGGGTATCTATTGCTAAAGAATTTTCTACCCATAGTATTGATTATAGTGGGTTAGATGATTTCCGTGCGATTGGTTGGCAACGACAACTTCATTTATTTGAAGTTCCGTTTTATTACATCGAATACGGTATTGCTCAATTAGGTGCTATTGGCATGTGGATGCAGTATCAAAAAAATCCAACACAAGCTTTAGAAAATTATATGAACGCTTTAAGTTTAGGAGGTACTAAAACCTTACCTGAATTATATACTACAGCTGGGTTGTCTTTTAATTTTTCACCTGACTATGTTAAAACTTTAATGGACTTTACCAACGAAGAATTGGAAAAACTATATCAATAAATTTTGAATAGAAATTTAAGAAAGAAGACATAGGGTATAAAACAAAAGCGAGAAAATTGGAGAGAAACGCAGGAAAGTTTAAAATAAAAAAAGAGACAATATAATTATTGTCTCTTTTTTTATTAATATTAATTGCTAATAATTAGTTTGTTCCATTATCAGGTCCGTTATTTGGTCCATTGTTAGGTCCGTTGTTAGGGCGCGGTCCATTGTTAGGTCCATTATTTGGTCGTGGTCCATTGTTAGGGCGCGGTCCATTGTTCGGTCCGTTATTTGGTCCATTGTTGGGGCGCTGTCCGTTATTAGGTCCGTTATTAGGTCGAGGTCCATTGTTCGGTCCATTGTTGGGGCGCGGTCCGTTGTTCGGTCCGTTATTTGGACGATTATTATTTCTATTATCTGCTCCGTTGTTAGGTCCATTATTTGGACGTGGGCCTGATGGATTCAAACGATTGTTATTGTTTTGTTGATTTCTACGACGATCGTTTTTCTCTAAAGTTCTCAAACTAATTTGTCCTACCACATCTACAAAATCCGGTTCCACTTCCTTAGGCTTTCCGCTAGTAACTTCTACGGCTTGTAATTCTTCCACCGCAATGCCTTGTTGATTTAATTTTTTTATTTCCTTTACACGTTCAATCGTCAATGGATAATGCTTGGTATTATTGGGTAAAGTATACCACATTAAATTTTTGAAAATATCTTTCTTAATTAAAAAAGCTTGTCCCATCACTGTTTGCAAATTATCTGCATAATCAGGGAAAGCTTGCAATGCATCTAAGTAAGTATCTAATTCAAAATTCAAACAACATTTTAAACGACCACATTGGCCACTTAACTTAGTTTGATTAATAGATAAATTTTGATAACGAGCAGCAGTGGTATTCACACTTTTAAAATCATGTAACCAAGTGCTACAACAAAGTTCACGTCCACAACTTCCAATACCACCTACTTTAGCAGCTTCTTGACGAATACCAATTTGGCGCATTTCTACTTTAACTTTAAACTCACCTGCAAAAATTCGAATGAGTTCTCTAAAGTCAATACGATCATCAGCTGTGTAAAAGAAGGTTGCTTTTTTCCCATCCGCTTGAATTTCAACTTCACTTAATTTCATGGCCAAACGTAAATCACGCGCGGCGGCACGACTACGAGATAAAATGGCAGCTTCACGACTTTTACTAATCTTGAATGCTTCAATATCGCGCTCATTGCTAGGGCGTAATATTTTCTTCATTTCAGATCCAAATTCGTCTATGCCTCTTTTCTTTAATTGCAAACGTACTAATTCACCGGTCAAAACTACTTCCCCTAAGTCAAAGCCATTCACTCCTTCTACAGTAACATAGTCGCCTTTTTCATAAAACTGACTTGAGGTATTTTTATAAAAATCCTTACGACTGCCTTGATTAAAGCTGATTTCAATGATTTTACATTGACTTTCGGTATCGTCTATAGGTAAATTGCGTAACCAGTCATGTACATTCAATCGGTTACAGCCTCCAGTACTACAGCCGCCATTACTTTTGCAGCCGCCTGGTTTTCCAGTTCCACATGATCCACATCCCATATATCGTTAGTTCAACTGTTATTAAATATAAAATACCCAAGCTTATCCTCTTTTCTCTATTCTTTCCGCTTAAGCTTCTGTCAAAATTAAGGTTTTGTTCTGAATGATATGATAGAACTTAATACTAAGTCCCATAAACAACATCTTGGCGTTGGCATTGCGTTCAATATGATAAACTGCCTTATCTAGTTCATTTACAATGGCTTCCATCTGACTTACCCCTGCTATTTTGTTAATTCTAAGGGCAAAATCTTTAAGGTCATTATCTAAGGGTAAATCACTTACCATCGTCTTTAAGCGGATGCTATGCTCTAATAAATGGTTGAAATACTTCAAAAACTGCTTTTGTTGCTCACGACCCATTTTACTCATTTCTTCCACCCATTTTAATTGAGCTAATGGTCCTGATCTTAAAATGGCGTTTAACCAGTCCTTAATTTGAGTGATATAATCCGCATCGCTATGTTGTACTAAGTGAAGGGCTTCTCTATAATTGCCGTCCGAAAGCAAAGCGATTTGTTTGGCTTTGTCGGGATCTAATTTACCTCTTTCCATTAAGGCTGTTTCAATTTCAGCTACAGTTAATCTGGGGACTTTTACAAACTGACATCTACTTAAAATAGTAGGTAAAATGTTTTCTTCCGAAGCAGCTACTAAAATAAAAATGGTATGAGGTGGCGGCTCTTCAATAAGTTTCAATAATTTATTTCCTTCATGCCCTAAATATTCAGGCATCCATAAAACCAAAACTTTGTAGGCGCTTTCAAAACTTTTAAAGGATAATTTTTTGATGATTTCATTGCACTCCTCGGCACTAATATTTCCTTGTTTATTTTCGGCTTTTATAAATTGAAGCCAATCAAATGCATTTCCATAAGGGTATCCATTTAAAAATTCTCTCCACTCTTCAATAAAATTCGCGCTGATATTTTTCCTACCTGATTTTTCTAAAGTGATTGTAGGAAAACTAAAATGCAAGTCGGGATGTACCAATTGACTTGCTCTATGGTAAGCAGGTAATGATGCAATTTCTTCGGGACTATATTTTTTAACTGGTACCGGTTCACTCGGTCCTCCAAATAAATCCGGACTCGGTTCATTCCCATTAGGAAGACTCACTATATATTGTGCAAAAGCAATGGCTAAAGGAAGTGCCCCCGAACCTTCGGGACCCACTAATAGTAAAGCATGGCTCAACCTTTGTTGATGCACCATGTCCACCAATTGTTTTTTTAATTTTTCTTGACCTATGACTTCGCTCAATAACATGCAACGAAGATAATGCTTCCTGCCATTATTTTAAGTAAGATAAAATAGCGTCGCTATCTGGTTTTACATTGCTTGGAAAATAAGCAATCATTTTTCCATTTTCATCCAATAAAAATTTATTGAAGTTCCAAGAAATACTAGCATCTAAAACTCCATTTTTGCCTTTTTGAGTAAGCCATTGATAGATGGGTGCGGTGTTATCACCTTTCACATCAATTTTATCAGCTAAGGGAAAACTCACCCCGTAATTTTTTTTACAAAATTCAACAATTTCTTGATTCGATCCTGGCTCTTGACCTCCAAATTGATTGCAAGGGAAACCTATAATCACTAATTTATCCTTGTATTGTTCATATACTTTTTGCAAAGCTTCATATTGGGGTGTATAACCACATTTTGAAGCGGTGTTCACGACTAATATTTTTTTGCCTTTGTATTTTGCAAAATTAATTTGATTGCCATCAATGCTTTTTACTTGAAAACTATGAATTGACTGCGCTTGTGCGAAAAAGGAAGTAGCCATTAATAAGAGGGTGAATAGATATTTCATATTGATTATTTAGATGATTATTTTGATCGATGGATGATTTTATTTTTAGTGATCATTTTATTTGCAGTTATAAATATAACAACAAATCAAATAAAAGGTTGACAGGGTTTAATGTAATGTGTAGGCGGCGGCTGCAAATCCAATACTGGCTGGTTGTGCCATCAACAAACAATTCCCCAACGCTTCCATGGTGGCTCCTGTAGTGACGACATCGTCTACCACCAGCAAATTCAAGCCATATAAGGTTTCGGGGTGGGTTAATGTAAACTGAATAGTAGCCGATCCGCCCCGTTGTAAACGATCCTTATGAGTTTGCGAACTAGTTGTTTTTTTCTTTTGGACGGCATCCTGAAATAATGGCCATTGTGTTACGGATGCAATGCCTTCGCATAATAGTTGCGCTTGATTATAACCCCGTTTTCGTTGTCTTGATTTTTGAAGGGGAACAGGTACTAAACCATTGATATGATGAAAACGATTACTTTTCTGAAGCGCTTCCCCCATTAATCTTCCTAAGAGCCATCCTGCTTTTGGATTTTGCTTGTATTTTAATTCGAACATTAAAACTTGAACGATACTCTTTTTGGTAAAAAATAATGCGGCGCCGGAGGCGCCCAATGAAATTCGACCCCAAAACATTTTTTCTACTACATTATTTTCAATCGAAAAAAAATCGGTGTACGGTAATTGTTGAATACATGAGTCACATAAAATATTGGAATCACTCAATTCATCTGTGCCACATTGCAAACAAATAGAAGGAAATAATAAATGCACAAAACCTTGCAAATATTTTTTTATAAATAAAAAGGAAGGTTCTAAATTTTGGTAAAATTTATTCCACCATTTATTATAAAATCGAGTCACTAAAAAAATAATCTATAGGCTTCGTCTACTCTTTCGATGGCAATAATTTCAATGCCATATTTTTTGGGCTCTATTCCTTTTTTATTAAATTCTGAAATATAAATTTTTTCAAATCCTAATTTTTCAGCTTCTGCAATTCTTTGTTGTATGCGATTCACTGCTCTTATTTCTCCATTCAATCCTACTTCTCCCGCAAAACAAATTCCTTGTGGTAAGGGGATATCTTCATAGGAAGAAAGTAAAGAAAGTATGATAGCTAAATCTAAGGAAGGGTCTTCAATTTTTAAACCACCTGCAATGTTTACAAAAACATCTTTCATGCCAAAAGCAAAACCACCACGTTTTTCTAAAACGGCTAATAATAATTGCAAACGACGTAAATCAAATCCAGTCACGGTGCGTTGTGGCGTTCCGTACACACTTTGTGTTACGAGTGCTTGTACTTCAATTAATAAAGGTCTCATACCTTCCATGGAAGCCGCTATGGTACTACCACTCAAGGATTCATTACGTTGTGCAATTAAAAAAGCAGAAGGGTTGTTGACTACTTTCATGCCTTCTCCTGTCATTTCGTAAATACCTAATTCACTAGTGCCTCCAAAACGATTTTTTAAAGTACGCAACATACGATAAGCATAATGACGATCTCCTTCAAATTGCAACACCGTGTCTACCATGTGTTCTAAAATTTTAGGTCCTGCAATGGTTCCTTCTTTAGTAATATGACCGATTAAAAAAACCGGTGTTCCTGTTTCTTTCGCAAAGCGTTGAAATTCGGCAGCAGTTTGTTTGATTTGAGAAACGCTTCCTGCAGTAGCATCAATTAAATTAGATTCTAATGTTTGAATAGAATCCACAATCACCACTGTGGGTTTTAATTTTTTAATGGCTTTAAAAATTTGCACAGTATGCGTTTCAGTTAACAAATAAAAATTTTCATTTTTTAATTGTAATCTATCTGCACGCATTTTTATTTGCTGAATACTTTCTTCTCCACTGATGTATAAAACGGTTTGATCTTTCATCATCAAACCTTGTTGTAAAAACAAAGTACTTTTTCCAATACCAGGTTCGCCTGCCACTAATATGATGGAACCTAAAACGATACCTCCTCCCAATACTCTATTTAATTCCACATCCGAACTATCAATTCTTTTTTCAGACAAACTATTTACTTCATTCAATGAAATGGCTTGATTTCCATTTTGATTATTATGATAGCCTTGCCAATCGGTGGTGGCTTCCTTCCCTTTGTCAATTAATTCTTCCGTAAACGTATTCCATTCGTTACAAGCCGGACATTTACCAGCCCACTTTGCCGATTCATACCCACAATTATTGCAAAAAAATGCCGATTTGGATTTACTCATTGGGTAAAGATAATTGCTTCCTTTAAATTGAGTTTGCGTATTTCCCGCAAAACGGGTAAAAAGCCCTTTTTGTCTCAAAATGTTTATTTATTAGGGTGAATACCTTAAACTTTTTTTAAGAAATTTTTCGAACAAAAACGGACATTTATTAGTTTCATTTTCTTATGAGTTTTTTAACTTATAAGACCTTTTAATTAATTTTAAATGTGTTTTTTATAAATGTAATAAAAAAATAATACGATTAAACATTTCTCCCTAAACCACCGTTCATATTAACATTTAGTCACCTTTTTGTTAAAATTTGTTAAAAAAAGATATGATTTTCGTTGGCAAAGACTTCTACTTATATTATATTGCACAACATGTTCTCCATAATGGAGGGCTTTATTAACAAAAATTTTGACAACAACATGAGAAAAAAACTACTATTGAGTTTGTTTGTTGCGTTTTTCTCTTTCACGGCGGCAATCGCGCAAAACACAACTGTGACTGGTAAAGTAACAGATGACAAGAATGCGCCCATTGAAGGTGCGGTCGTAACTGAGAAATCAAAAACAAATAACCGAGCAATCACTGATGCAAGTGGTACTTACAGAATTAGTGTAAAACTAGGATCTGTATTACAAGTGTCTAGTGTAGGATTTGAAAGAAAAGAAGCAGCAGCACAAGCTGTTACGAACTTTAATTTAAAAGCTTTGAAAGAAGATTTAAGTGAAGTGGTTGTAACTGCCTTGGGTATCAAAAAGGAAAAGAAAGCCTTAGGATACGCGGTTTCTTCTATTAGCAAAAAAGACCTTGAATTAAAACCTGAGGTGGACATTGCTCGTATCTTAACTGGTAAAGCTCCTGGTGTTAATATTTTAAATACAAGTGGTTTATCTGGATCTGGTACGAACGTTGTAATTCGTGCAATCTCTACGATCTCTGGTGGAACTTCTCCATTATGGGTTGTGGATGGTGTGCCTTTTGACGGTGGTAACAACCAACAAACTTCTTTCGTATACGGTAACAACTCTCCTAGCCGTTTCTTAGACTTAGACGCGAATAACGTGGAGTCTATCGACGTATTGAAAGGTTTGAGTGCGACTACATTATATGGTGAGTTAGGACGTAATGGTGTTATCTTGGTAACTACTAAAAACGGATCTACTCAAAAAACAAGAAAGAAAAATGAGGTAACAGTTTCTCAATCATATTTTGTTAACCAAGTAGCTAACCTACCAGATTATAACACTACATATGGTGGTGGTTTTGATTTGAGTATTGGTTTGGCTTTCTTCAGTAACTGGGGTGGTAAATTTACCAATCCTCCAACTTTAGTGGCGCATCCTTATAGCCGTTCGGCTTTGAATGCTGCGTTCCCACAATATGTTGGAAACAACAGTTACCCATTAAAGTTTTATAACTCTGTTAAGAACTTCTTCCAAGATGGCGTAACAAAAAATACTTCAGTAAACTTTGCTGGTTCTGCTGGTAATGTAAACTATAATATCAACTACGGTTACACAGATGACCAAGGTTTTGTAGAGGGTAACGGAACTATGAAAGGTAATATTGGTATGGGTGGTACAGCTAAATTGAGTAACAAAATTACTATTAGCGGTACTTTCAACCACGTTAATACTGACGTTAAGTCTCCTCCAACTTCTCCTTCATTTGGTAGTACAGCATCTGCACCATCTATTTTTGGTGACGTAATGTACACTCCAACTGCGGTAGATTTAATGGGCTTAGAGTGGGAAAACCCAATTGATCATTCTCATGTATACTATAGAAGTGGTAACGATATCCAAAACCCAAGATGGACTGCTAAGAACTCTTTTAACCGTGATAAGGTTTCAAGAAACTTTGGTAATATCTTGATGGCTTGGGACGCTGCTAAGGATTTAAAAATTGCTTACCGTTTTGGTTATGATGATTATTCTAACTTCCAATTATATGCTCAAAACAAAGGGGGTACTTATTTCCCTACTGGTTTTATGAGAACAAGTGTTGGTTTCAATAATATCATTGATCATACCTTAACTGCTACATATAAAAAAGACATCAACTCTGATTATAGCTTTGACGTATTAGCGGGTGTGAACGATCGTGAATTAGGCTACAATCAAATGGGTGCAACTAGTAAAGAACAATTAGTATTTGGTTTATTAGACCATTCTAACTTTACAACGCATGATATCAATAACGAAGGTGGTGGTGATTTGGATTATAAAATTAATTCTCAATCATTAGCTGCTTTTGCAACTGCTACTCTAGATTATAAGCGTTTTGCATATTTAGTAGTAGGTGGACGTAATAGTTGGACTTCTACTTTAGAAGCCGCTAACCGTAGCATCTTCTATCCTAACGTAAGTGCTTCATTTATTCCTACAGAAGCGTTGTCCTTCTTAAGAAATAAAAAGAATATCAACTACTTAAAATTACGTGTTGGTTATTCTACTGCAGCTAACTTCCCTGGAGCTTACTCTACAAGATCAGCGTTATCAATTTCTACAAGAAACTTTGTAACAAGTGCTGGTTCTGTATTAAATACGAATGCTATTCCTAACTACTTACCTAACGCAGATTTAAAACCTGAGTTATTACAAGAATTAGAAGCAGGTATTGAAGGTAAATTCTTCCAATCTCGCTTAAGCTTGGATTTGACATTATATAATCGTGTTGCAAAAGATCAAATCTTGAACAGAGATTTAGATCCAGCAACTGGTTATACTGCCATCCAAATCAATGCTGGTCAAGTATCTAACAAGGGTATTGAAGCTCAAGTAGGGTATAAAATCATCAAAGGAAAAGATTGGTCTTGGGATTTAACAGGTGTTTGGACTTTAAATGAGTCTATGGTATCTAATATTCCTACTGACTTAAAAGAAATCGTTTATGCAGGTTATACTACCTTAGGTAACTTTGCGATCAACGGTCAACCTTTAGGTATCATGAAAGGTTATTATTTCCAAAAAGATGCAAAAGGTAACTTATTAGTAGGTACTGGTGGTGACTATATGGCATCCAATAGTATTGGTGTGATTGGTGATCCAAATGCTAAATATAAATTAACAGGTATTTCTAGCTTAAGCTATAAGCAATTCAATTTCCGTTTCCAATTTGACTACACTTGCGGTGGTGATATTTACTCTTCAACAGTAAGATCATTGTTAGCAAGAGGGGTAACTGCGGATACAGAATTTGATCGTGCTGCTCCTTATATTTTACCAGGTATGTTGGAAAATGGTAAACCAAACAATATTCAAATTAGTGCGACTCAAGCCTTCTTTAATAACATGTTTGGACCTGACCAATCTGGTATGTTTGACGGAACAGTTATCAGATTAAGAGATGTTTCTCTTAGTTATTCATTACCTGAAAAATACTTATCAAAAACTCCATTTGGTAGCTTGTCTATCTCTGCCAACGGAAGCAACTTATGGTACTATGCTCCTAACTTCCCTAAACACATGCATTTTGATCCAGAAACTAATGGATTGGGTGTGAGTAGCGGTAAAGGTTTCGAGGGTATCACTGGTCCTTCTGCACGTAGAATGGGTGTAAGTGTAAGAGTAACCTTTTAATCCTAACTAAAGTAAAAAAGAAATCTATATGAGATATTTAAAAATTATAATCGTCACTGCCTTACTTACAACTGCGGTTGCATGTAGCAAACAATTAGATAGTCTTTTGGACAACCCAAATGCTCCTTCATTAGGAACAGCTGATGTTGACTTGTTATTAAACAATGTTCAATTATCTTTTGCTGGTTTCTTTGATGGTGCTTCTAACGACGGGGGCCAATTAACTAGACAACAAGCATGGTTTGGACCAATCTATCAAAACGGATATTCTCCGAATTCATTTGATGGATATTGGAATACAGCCTATACTTCAATCATTAAAAATGCAAACGCCTTAATTCCTTTGGCGCAAAAGCAAAACAGATTCATCGCCTCTGGTATGGCTAAATTCATGAAAGCATACGCTTTAGGAGTTTTAGTAGATGCTTTTGGAGATGTTCCTTACACTGAAGCAAATACAGGTTTAGCACAAACTTCACCTAAGGTAGATCCAGCTGCTTCTGTATATGCTGCAGCTATCGCTTTATATGATGATGCAATTGTTGATTTCTCTAAATCAAGTGCTGCACCAGGTGCTGACTTGTTTTATGGTGGTAACAAAACAAAGTGGATCACTGCTGCTAAAACAATGAAATTTAAAATGTTGATGCAAACACGTAAAGTGGATGCAACAGCTGCTGCTAAAATTCAAGCTTTAGTAACTGCAGGTGATTTAATCACTACTGCTGCTAATGACTTTAACTTCCAATATGGCACTAACCGTACGACTCCAGATAGCCGTCATCCTGATTATGGTGGAAACTATAACTCTTCAGGAAGTGTGGGTGAATATATGGCCGACTACTTTATGTGGGCCATTGCTTCTGAAAAATTGGGTACTGCTTGTGCATCCAATGGTTCTAGCGGTTGTGATATTAGTGGTACTAGTAAAACAACAAAAACGACTTTGGATCCAAGACAACGTTATTATTTCTACAGACAAAACACTTCTTCAGCGAACGTAAACTCTGTAACCTTATCTTGTAGCATTGAAGCCCCTCCTGCACATTATAAAGCAGGTGAGCCTTTCTGTTATGTAGGTGCTGGATATTGGGGTCGTGATCATGGTGACAACTCTGGTACTCCTCCAGATGGTTCTTACAGAACTACATGGGGTATTTACCCAGCAGGTGGTGCCTTTGATGATGATGCTGCAGTAAAAGTAAGTTTGGAAATGGGTGGTAAAGGTGCTGGTATCTTACCAATTTGGAACTCTGAGTTCACTCATTTTAAATTAGCCGAAGCTGCTTTAACTGGTGTGATCACTGGTGGTGCCACTGCAGCAAGAGCTAGTTTAGCCACTGCATTAGCAAACAATATGGCTAAAGTAACTGGATTTGCTGCTAAAGTGGGTATTACCCCTTCTGCAACATATGCGGCTACTTCTGCAACAATAACTAATTACATCAACTTAGTATTGGCACAATATGATGCTGCTGCTACAGATGCTGCTAAATTGGATATTGTTGGTAAAGAATTTTACTTAGCAACTTGGGGTAATGGATGGGAAGCTTACAATAACTACCGTTTAAATGGTACTCCTAGAAACTTACAAGGAAATAAGTACGCAGCTAATCCAGGATTTTTTATCCGCTCTTTCTTCTACCCATCTGTATTCATGAATAGAAACTTGAATGCACCTGCGCAAAGAACTTTAGGAACTGCTGTAAACAAAGTATTCTGGGATAATAACCCTGATAATTTCATCAAATAATAAATTTGACAATAATGAAAAAAATAATAAACATCCTTTTAGTTGCTATTGCCTTTATGGTGGTGGGTACTTCTTGTCAAAAAGAAGGATTAGCCTTAGAAAAACCATTTGTCGATATTAACTTCTTTGGAAAAGGAGCTTATATCACCCTTAATAAATCGGTGAATGTAAACTTTAACTATGCCGCTATCGCTACTTCTAAAGTATCTGTAATGGTAGACCCTTATAATAACGGGGTTAAAATTAAACAAGTTAAATTGTTTGTAGTAAAAAATGCCAATGCTGATCCAGCTTCATGGAAATTAGTTAAAACAGTAGACGTAAACGGTACTACCGAATTAGCTGCAACTGGAGCTGAAGTAGCGACTGCTATTGGAACTCCTGCTGCGACTTTATTTGCACCTGGTCAGTTTTACACTTTTTACAACCAAGTGATTACTGAAGATGGTAAAACTTATGACTTATCTAATACTTTAGGTGCATTAGAAAATGCATCTGGTTATAACGCTTGTTTTAGATGGACAGCTTATGTGGTTTGTCCATTCACAGGTGGTATGAAAGGTAACTACAAAGTAATCGCTGATGGTTGGGAAGACTGGGCTTTAGGTGCAATCGTACCTGTAGGTGATGGTCCTGGCGCTAACCAAGTTGACTTAAGTGGTGTTTACCCTGGCGGTGGTTATGTAAAAAACAAATTGGTTGTGAATGTAGATCCTGCAACAGGAGCTGCTTCTATTCCACGTGTTGATTACGGTAGCTATTCTCCAACTGGAGCAGTGTATTCTGCTGCAGCGTCTAATGCTGGTTATATCTTCTCTTGTACTGGATATATCGGATTAAAAATGGAACATTTCTACGGAACTTCTAGTTATGGTTTCTATTCTTTGATTCTTCAAAAGCAATAGTTTGACTGTTCTTCATTGAACATCTCAATATAAAAAAAGACCCACCGAAAATTCGGTGGGTCTTTTTTTATGCTCTTTTTTTCAGGAATGTTGTGTCCATAAATTTCGATCAGTAGCAAGTACTAGAATATAAAGACTATGCGTAAATCTTAATTTCTTCTAAATGCTCATCTAAAAATTTGTATTCTACTAAATGACTGATATTGGATGCCTGTGATGTAAGTTTAATTTTATATCTCTTTCTCCAAGTCTTAATAATGCTATTAAAGATGCCCTTAGTGAGGTGCGAATGAATGATGGGATGAACTACTATCTGCAGGTTTTTATGCCCGTGTGTAGCCAAATAGGCCAATTTCTTCTCCATTTCATCCTCTAAGAGTAAAGTGGATGTGATTTTCCCCGTTCCTGTACATGCAGGACAGTCTTCGGAGGTATTAATATTTACCTCTGGGCGTATTCTTTGACGAGTCGCTTGTAATAATCCAAACTTGGAGATAGGAAGTACCGAATGTCTTGCACGGTCGGTTTTCATAAAGCCTTCTAAAGCTTCTTGAACTTTGCGTCTATTTTCCGGCAATTTCATATCAATAAAGTCAATGACAATAATCCCGCCTATATCTCTTAATCTTAATTGTCTTGCGATTTCCTCAGCAGCTTCCATATTGGTTTGCATCGCATTTTCCTCTTGGTTATTGGAAACGCTCTTGAAACCTGAGTTCACATCAATGACATGTAATGCTTCGGTATGTTCAATGATCAAATAAGCGCCACTAGGTAAGTTCACTGTTTTACCAAAGGAAGATTTTACTTGTTTAGTAATACCATATTGATCAAAAATTGCTTGATCCCCATTGTGTAAACTTAATATATTCGCTTTGCCTGGGGCTATACGTTGTAAATAACTTAAAGTGAGGTCGTATATTTTTTTATCATTCACTACGATCTTATTAAAATCTTCATTTAATAAGTCTCTTAGTATACTTGTCGTTTTACTTTCCTCATTCATAATGCGAGCAGGAGGAACAGCGCCTTTTAAATTGGATTGTATATTTTTCCAGTTGGCTTCTAGGGTTAATAAATCCTCATGAAGTTCGGCGGTGCTTTTTCCCTCAGCAGCGGTTCGAACAATGACCCCAAAATTTTTGGGTCTCACTCCTTCAATTATTTTTTGTAATCTCCTGCGTTCATCTCCTGAATGAATTTTTTTACTCACTGCCACTATTTCATTGAAGGGAGTTAAAACAACGAAACGTCCTGCTAATGAAATTTCACAACTTAAACGAGGTCCTTTGGCCGCAATAGGCTCTTTTAATATTTGAACCAACACATTGGGCTTGCCATTTAACACCTCGCTTATTTTGCCTGTTTTAACGATTTCTGGGGCAGTTTGAAAATGCGCAAAATCAAAACTATTGTCATTATCGTTCATCGCTAATTGCGTGAACTTAATGATGGATTTGGCATAAGGGCTTAAGTCGGTGTAATGCAAAAAAGCATCTTTTTCAAAACCTACATCCACAAAAGCGGCATTCAGGCCAGGTATTATTTTTTTAACCTTACCTAAATACAAATCGCCTACAGACCAACGGGCGTCCATTTTTTCGTTGTGTATTTCAACCAACTTTTTTTCTTCTAACAAGGCAATCTCTACCCCATCGGAAGAACTATTAATTATTAAATCTTTGTTCACTGATAGCAACTTTTTTAAAGCACGCATAGCGCATTAACACGCATGTTTTGCTTTATCATTTTTTGAAACACGGCCACTTTACAAAGGAAGGAAAAGGTAAAGTAAAGTTGCTTAGTAGATAAGTGGTGTGTGATTTGAAAAAAATGCAAGCGTATTTAATAAAAATACGCTTGCATAGAAAAGGAATTATTTATTCTTCTTCTTATGTCTGTTTTTTCTTAAACGCTTCTTTCTTTTGTGCGTCGCAATTTTATGACGCTTTCTCTTTTTACCACAAGGCATGTCCGATAATTTTGTTGTTATATAATATTATTTCTTTAATTGTTGTATTCTTTTGTCAATCGCACTATTCAGCCCTGGAATATTCATTTGGTTTGCTTTTTTAGCTTTTTCATAATATTCCAAAGCAAGATTTTTTTGATTCGTAAGTTCATAACATTCAGCCACATTTATGAGGGCTTCCATATTATTAGGTTGTTCTTTCAGGATGATTAAAAAGCGTTCAATGGCTTTTTGATTTTGTCCAGACTTTTTACCTCCCAATGCTAGAATCATTTGACCGTAAATATTGTGCGGATTTTTGTCCACTATTTCCTTAATCTTTAAAATGCCTTGCATAGGATTGTCCGAAATATTTCCAAACAAATAACAAGCACCTAAATTGATCTTAGCTGAATCATTATTGGGATTCATAATCAATGCTTTATCTAAAAGAACTTTTGCATTTCCGGCGATCCATTTAAGAAAGGCTGGAGGTGCTTCCTGGTTGGTTAAGTTATCAACCAACTGTTGGGCTGCAAAAGTGAGGCTTTTTTCAGAATTTTCCAACAAAGCAGCACTGTATGTGTAATATAAATAAGGACCTAGCTTTTGAGCAGAGTCTGACCAAAAGCGGCTTAGTTGAGCAATTACGGCGATACTATCCTTTGGAGTTTTTGAGCTATTGAATTGATTTTCAATGCTTAGTAAAGTTAATTTTTGTTCTGGAGTGAGTCCTAATTTGGCAGTTTCTAGGACACTAGTGGACGTAAATTCTTGATTATCAGTCGTATTGGAGGCTGCAGATTCGATGGTTTTATGCCTAGGTACCCAAAAATAGAGTGTACAAAATAAGGCAATAGATAGGGCAACAACAATAATTTGAGGCTTCTTCAATGTAAATCAATTTCCAGCAAAGGTAGTTACTTACGCTTGCTTTTTACATCGTTTACAAATTCTTTTGCTGGTTTAAAAGCAGGAATAAAATGTTCAGGGATCTCAACCGCAATATTCTTTTTAATATTACGACCAATTTTAGCCGCCCTTTTTTTAGTAATAAAGCTGCCAAATCCACGTATGTAGATGTTTTGGCCGTTTGACAAGCTTTCTTTTACTTCCTTAAACATTGTTTCCAAAGTAACAAGAACATCTACTTTAGGTATTCCAGTTTTTTCAGAAATTTGATTAATGAGATCAGATTTTCTCATGAAGTTTGGTTTTAGGTTCAATATTAAAAATAAATTAAATTTCACCGAATTACAACTATATCCTAATATTTTTATACATTTTTAGCCATTATTTTAAAGGAATATACATATTTATTATTTATATATAAAATTAGTATAATTTATAATTGTTCTTTTAGACGATAATTTTAATCTAAGTCACCCGTTTTTTTAGCATTTTTGTGCAATATGGCCACTTACTTTACCCAGCAGCTCCTTTATTGGAATGAAATCGAAAATGATCGACCCATGCCTTGGAAGGGAGAGAAAGACCCCTATAAAATATGGTTGAGTGAGATCATATTACAACAAACAAGGGTAGAACAGGGTTGGAGTTATTACGAAAAGTTTACAAAAGCCTTTCCGACAGTCCAAGATTTAGCAAAAGCAAAAGAAGAAAAGGTTTTTAAACTATGGGAAGGGCTAGGGTATTATAATCGATGTAAAAATTTATTATTTACGGCAAAGGAAATTGTAAAAAAATATAATGGAGTTTTTCCGAATACTTACGAAGAATTACTTTCTTTAAAAGGGGTGGGTCCCTATACTGCAGCTGCCATTGCTTCCTTTGCCTATAATTTGCCTTATGCAGTTTTGGATGGCAATGTATTTAGAGTATTGTCCCGATTTTATGGTATTCACACACCCACTGATAGCAAAGAAGGACTATTGATTTTTAATGAATTAGCACAAAAAAATTTAGCGCCCCATCAAGCAGGTATTTACAATCAAGCGCTTATGGATTTTGGAGCTACTATATGCAAGCCGCTGGCACCTAATTGTGCACATTGTAACCTTCAGTCTAAATGTGTTGCTTACCAACAAGGGTTAGTGAATCAGTTGCCTATTAAAATAAAAAGTATACAACGAAAAAAAAGGCAGTTTGATTTTTTCTGCTTTCAATATAAAAATACTTGGTGGATTCAAAAGAGAGGAGAAGGTGATATATGGCAAAATTTATTTCAATTTTATGTAGTGGAAAATACAAGCATGCGCCCCCTTACAGTAAGCTATATGACTCATATTTTGCAGGATCAATTAGGGGTGAAAAATCAAAATTTTGAATCGGGAGGTATTGAATTAAATCGAAAAAACGTTTCGCCAATTTTTAGTCAAACCCTTACTCATCAGTTGTTACAGGCTCGCTTTATATGGGTAAAACTAAAGCAAAAGCCAAAATTGTACGACAATGACCTTTGGGTGAGTGCGACTTCTTTAAAAAAATACGCTTTCCCTAAAATCATCAATGATTTTTTAAAAACTCAATTTCAAGAGTGGTCAAATTTGGGTTAGATTAACACTTATAATTTGGGTGTAACCCTAAAAAAATACTAACTTTCCATAAATAAATAATTTACAATTGGAAGCGCATTCGGGTGATTTTACTTTTTTGTCCGTTTCTATACTCTTCAAGTTGCAACAAGACGCAAGCCTCATTTTTTTGATGGTGGGGTTACTTTTTTTATCATTTGTCATAGCAGGTTCCGAAGTTGCATTTTTTTCTTTGTCTTATAAGGATATTCAAGTGCTTAAAACAAAACGACATGTTCCCTTGCAACGTATCGTACAATTATTAGAAAATCCAAAAAAGCTGTTGACTTCCATGTTAATTGCCAATAGCTTTATCAATATCTGTATCATTTTAATTGCGAATATTTTAATTGATCATTTATTTGTTTTTGATGCAGCGCAATACCCTGGTCTTGAATTTTTAGTAAAAGTGGTGGTGGTTACTTTGTTATTATTATTCTTTGGTGAAATTTTGCCCAAGGTCATGGCCACTCAAAACAATATTCGTTTTGCGCAGGATTTTGGACTTATCATTCAAACGGTTTATTTTTTATTCTCCAATATGAGTGGCTTAATGGTGAAATACACTAATGTGATTGAAAAAAAATTAGCTCAAAAAAATGCAGGTAGTTCTTATAGTATGGAGGAGTTGGATCATGCTATAGAATTAACGAGTAATGAGCCAAATAAGGATAATGAAAAGAAAATTTTAAAAGGCATAGTTAAGTTTGGAAATATTTCGGTGAAACAAATCATGAAGACCCGATTAGATGTACATGCCATCAATGAAACGCTTGATTTTACTGGAGTTCTTGATAGTATTAAGGAATTCAGTTATAGCCGATTTCCTGTATACAAAGATGATTTAGATACCGTGGTGGGGATGATTCATACCAAGGATATCATTCCTCATTTGACGGAGCTCCCCAATTTTCAATGGCTAAGCTTAATCAGGCCTGCCTATTTTGTGCACGAACAAAAAATGATCGAGGATTTATTAAAAGAGTTTCAATTAAAGAGAATTCACTTTGCAGTCGTGGTAGATGAGTTTGGCGGAACCAGTGGTATTATTACTTTAGAAGATATTTTAGAGGAAATTGTAGGAGATATTAAAGATGAATTTGACGAAGAAGAATCTACGATTAAAAAAATTGATGCTTATCATTATATGGTAGAAGGCAAAACCGCTATCATTGATTTGTGTAATTATATTGATTTGCCAGCGACTACTTTTGATTCTGTCAAAGGGGAGAGCGATACTATGGCAGGTTTGTTTTTAGAATTAGCGGGAGAATTCCCCTCCCTTCAACAGGTAGTTAAATTTCAATCCTATAGTTTTACTGTGCTTGAAATACAAAAAAATAGAATTCATAAAATTCAGATGATAATTACTCCCACTATTCCAAGTACTATTGATCATGCGTAATTATTTTGTCTTCTTCGTTTTGTTAGGAATGACATCTTTTTGGATAGCATGTAATTCGCCCTATATACCTAAGGAAAAAGCCTATCCTATGGTTTCTTTTCCTGAAAAAAAATATCAATCTTTTTCGGATCCTACAACTCCTTATTCTTTTGAGATACCCACATACGCAAGCGTGAATCACGAGGTGAATTATTTTGGGGTAGAAAAAAAATCAGCGGCTTGGATGAACTTGGATTTTCCTATTTTTAATAGCACCTTATATATCAGTTACAAAACGATTCAAAAAAATCAATTTGATACCTTGTTAAATGATGCTTATAAATTTGCGACCAATCATGCCAATAAAGCAAGTAGTATTGAGGATTCGGTTTTTACAACTCCCTTAGGCGTGCATGGTGTGTTCTTTCATATTGGGGGAGACGTAGCTACGGCGTATCAGTTTTTTTTAACCGATTCTACGCATCATTTTTTTAGAGGGGCTTTGTATTTTAATACCACTCCTAATGCTGATTCCTTAGCGCCTTATAATGCATTTTTATTGGAAGATGTGAAGCGATTAGTAAATACCTTTAAATGGAAATAATGATATCTTTACGACTCCATAAGTAAACTATAAAATTCTTCACCCCATAATTTTTGATATGATAGCGATAGATTCAGTTTTGGTTAGCGACCAGGTCATTGAGGAACAGTTTGTATGTGATTTGACCAAATGTAAAGGAGGTTGCTGTGAAGATGGTGATGCAGGGGCGCCACTTGAAAACAAAGAAAAAGAATACGTTAAAGAATTCTACGAAATTGTTAAGCCTTATATGACTCCCGAGGGGATTAAAGAAGTCCAACAAGTAGGTCAGTTTTTATATGATCGTGAATTTGGATGGGTAACTCCTACCATCAATGGTCAAATATGTGTGTATGGCAATCGCGATAAAGCAGGGGTGATTAAATGCGCTTTTGAGCAAGCCTATAATGATGGGAAAATTCCTTGGAAAAAGCCCATCAGCTGCCATTTATTTCCCATTAAAGTGCAAAAAAGCAAACAAGATCCTGATATTGAGTACATGAATTACGAACCTCGCGAAGATTTATGTAAAGCGGCCTGTTCCTTAGGTGTAAAATTAAAAGTTCCTGCGTATGTTTTTTTAAAGGAATCTATTATCCGCAAATATGGGGAAAATTTCTACGAAGCTTTAGAAGCTTCCGCGCAACATCTAAAAAATAAATAGCTATTTTTGTTTCCAACTATGGAAAGTATCTACGCCTCCTCCTTTAATGAAAAAAGCAACGTCAAGGCGGTTGATTTGGAGCATAGACGCAAGCTTAATTTTAATATTTCCAAGTACAATGCAGTGGTTCCTAAAGGGAAATCGCAATTTACTGATTTAGATAGGGTACGTCAATTAGCTAAAAATAGAAAGTGGGAGGCCATTGAGCATTTGGATTTATACCTCACCCAATTTGAAGAACAAATTACACAACGCGGCGCTAAAGTTTTTTGGGCCGAAGACAGCGAACAAGCACTCAATTTTATTGGAGAGATTTGTAAAGAAAAAGAATGCAAATCCATTGTGAAAAGTAAGAGTATGGTGACGGAGGAAATTCATTTAAATGATTATCTCACTTCCATTGGTGTAGAAAGCGTGGAGACAGATTTAGGAGAGTACATTCAACAAATGGATGGAGAAGCTCCCTATCATATTGTAACTCCTGCCATGCATAAAAGCAAAGAGGACGTTGCAAAATTATTCAATGAACATTTGGGTACCGATATTTCTTTAACACCAGAACAATTAACCTTGGTGGCGCGCAAAAATTTGCGAGAAAAATATGTGCAAGCTGAAATTGGGGTAACAGGTGCCAATTTTATTTTATCTGATATTGGAGGCATTGCATTAACTGAAAACGAAGGCAATGCAAGATTATCTGCAGCATGGCCTAAAACGCATATTGTGATTGTGGGTATTGAAAAAACAATTCCTTCTATCAATGACCTTGGTTTATTTTGGCCTTTATTAGCCACATATGGAACAGGTCAACAAGTGACGGTGTATAATAGTATTATAACCGGTCCTCGTCAAGCAGGCGAAACAGATGGACCTGAGGAAATGTATGTGATATTATTAGATAATGGCCGTACCGATTTATTATCTAACGCTAAAGCGCGCGAAGCCTTATACTGTATACGTTGTGGCGCTTGCTTAAATGCTTGCCCTGTATATAAAAATATTGGTGGACATGCTTATGATACCACTTATTGTGGTCCTATTGGAAGTGTGATTACTCCGCATTTAAGAGGGATGCATGATTACAAACATTTAAGTTATGCTTCAAGTTTGTGTGGCAATTGCACCGAAGTGTGTCCTGTTAAAATTAATGTGCACGAACTCTTATTAGAAAATCGTAGAGAATCGGTGGTGTTGGGGGAAGCTGATTTTGCAGAAAAATTTGCTTGGAAAATGTGGAAGAATGCGTCTATGAGTCGTATGTTAATGAACCAAGGAAATGCAACGATAAAAAATTGGGTGATTAATAAAATGTTTAAAGGATGGTCCAATCAACGTGCGCCATTGAGTTTTCCTAAAAAGACATTTAATCAAATGTATCAGGAGTCAAGAAAATCTTAATAGTTTATTTTTTTAAAGTACTTCTTTATTGAGTTCCTTTTTTTGATACTCTATTTCATTTTTAAATATGCTATTTCACTTTTAAGATCCGCTATTCCAATTTTATTACTATTTCTAGGAGTTGACAATTACATACCATCTGCATCTGCAATGGCTTCTACTGGATCCTTTTGTTTTTTCAAACTGTTGTTGACTAAATACACACCTACTAATGTAATGACGGTTCCTATAATACTAGTCATGGTCATTTCTTCCTTCAATAATATAGAACCCACCCATATAGCAACTATAGGATTGATGTAGGCATATAAGGAAGCAATCGCAGGTTGCAAATGCTTCATACTATAGATGAATGAAATAAAGGCAAAGACAGATCCTCCTAATACCATGTATCCTAATACGCCCCAGGATACTGCATTAATTTCATTTAATGGAACATAATTACCTGAGATAATAGTTATCAAACCCATGGTGACTGCACTTATGAACATTTGCCATCCAATTGAATAATAGGCGTTCATTTTGATATTGCTTCTTGATATAATCACAGAACCTACGCTCCATGTAATCATCGCGAACATAGAAAATCCAACTCCTATCATATAATTTTTACCGTGAAGCTCCATGCTGTCTTTGTAAAAAATAAAAGCAATACCTAAGAGTCCTAGCAATAAACCTAGTAATGTTTGAGGTGTAATTTTAATGGCTTTGTAATAAAAACGTTCTATCAATACTACGCTTAAGGGATATAATGCTGCAATCAAGGCGGCTAATCCGCTGGTAATAAATTGTAAACCATAAGTGGCTAAACCATTACTGGAAACAAACATCAAAAAAGCCATAGGGATGAGCCATAAAAATTGTTTGCGTGTGGGTAAACCTTCTCCTTTGATCAGAAAAAAACTAATGTAAATACTACTTCCCATAAATTGTCGAATACTTGCTAATTCAAAAGCAGGCAAGTGGGCCAATCCCATTTTACTAGCAACCCATGTAGTACCCCAAACAATACTAGTAACAGCAAGTGCTGCATATGCTTTTTGCTGTTGCTTCATATTTTTAGTTGATAGACATTTTTTCTAATAATATTAAGTCTGTATAAAATTCAATTAGTGTTTGAAGTGCCTTAATTGTGTCATGACCATGGCTAATCCATTTGCTTGACAATAAGCAATACTATCTTTATCACGCACCGATCCGCCGGGTTGAATATAGGCTTCAATTCCTTCGGCATGAGCAATACGAACACAATCATCAAAAGGGAAGAACGCATCAGATGCTAAACTAGCACCCTTTAAATCAAAATTAAATTGTTTTGCTTTTTCAATGGCGTGGCGAAGGGCATCTACACGACTCGTTTGTCCGCATCCTTTTCCGACCAATTGCTTATTCTTAATTAATGCAATGGCATTGCTTTTTAAGTGCTTGCAAATAATATTTCCAAAACTTAAATCGTCTTTTTCTGATGCGCTACAAGGTCTTCCACCAACTTCATCCCAGTTGGTATAATTTCCAGCATCTAATCCTTGCTCTAATGTGCCATTGAGTATAGATTTTTTTTGCGTAGGGTTAAAAGTCATTCCTGGCTTAGATGCTAGTAATATTCTATTTTTTTTGCTAGATAAAATGGCTAAGGCATCTGCATCATATCCTGGTGCTATTAACACTTCAAAAAATATTTCTTGAATGGCTTCGGCTGTAGCTTTATCAATATTGCCATTGGTTACTAAGACACCTCCAAAAGCACTTTCAGGGTCACCTGCCAATGCAGCTTGCCAACTTTCAAATACTGTATCGCGTTGTGCTACTCCACATACATTGGTATGTTTGATAATCGCAAAACTTGTAGTAGGTAAATCCGCAATCAAGGCAATAGCTGCATCTACATCCACTAAATTATTATAAGAAAGTTCTTTGCCATTTAATTGATCAAACCATTGCTCTAAGTGACCATAAAAAGTAGCTACCTGATGCGGATTTTCACCATAGCGTAATACTTTTCCTTGCACAGGATTAAAATAATTACTAATGGCTATATCATACTGCATCACTACTTCAAATGCTTTAGCAGCAAATGCTTTGCGTTGTTCCATACTGGTATGCCCTTTTTGTTCAAGTAGCATGGAATGGAGTGTAGCATAATCATCTTTCGCAGATAATACTACAACGTCTCTGAAATTTTTGGCTGCAGCTCTAATCATGGAGGGACCGCCAATATCTATTTTTTCGATGATTAATTTTTCTTCATCGGTGTTGCGTAATGTTTCTTCAAATGGATATAAATCAACAATCACTAAATCTAATTCAGGGATTTTGTATTGTGCCATTTCAGCTATATCCTGTGTTTCATATCTTCTACCTAAAATACCACCAAAAACGGAGGGGTGTAATGTTTTTACACGACCACCTAAAATGGAAGGGTATCCTGTCACGGTTTCCACACCTACACATGGGATGCCTAAATCCTCTAAAAATTTTTGTGTTCCACCGGTAGAATAAATGGTGATATTTAATTGATGTAAGGTTTTTGCTAATGGTTCTAAGCCATCTTTATAAAAAACTGAAATAAGGGCTGATTGTATTTTCTTTTCCATAGTCAAAGGTACGCGCTTTGCTATTTTATTTTTTTGCTCATTTTCCACAAAAAAAATCAAGAACTGAATAACTTTATAAACTGGAATACTACAATGATGCCTAGTATATACAATAGATACCTAGCTTTGGCTTGATGCCACCATAAATACAGCCCCAAAAGGCATACATAGTACAAGCAAACTTGAGGACTATCCCATTTAGAGTACAATGTATTCCCCATTCCCTTTTCGTAAAAAAACAATATCCCCCTATTGAGCCCATGAATATAATATTGTATTCCATTCCCTAAAATTGGGGGAATATTCCAAATGGAAGGAGAGATGATGAAAATCAATAATGCATAAAGTAATAAGTTACTTAAAGGGACTATAATGAAATTACTCACTAGAATGATAGGAGAGATTTGATGAAAATGATACAGGAGAAGGGGTAATGTTGTTAGCTGAGCTGCGAAACTGATGGAGAAGCTACTCCATATCATGGTTAATAAGACGTTGTCCATGGGCACTAGTTTTTGAAGCAGTGGGTGAAACAAATAAATTCCCACTACTGCTGCATAGGATAATTGAAGTCCAATTTGTGATCCACTTTTACTGTCCCATAGGAGCATGATTAATAATCCTCCAGCGATACAATTTAAAGTATACCTAGGTTGATTGAAAAAACGACCTATTAAATAAATACTAAAAAATATACTAGCTCGCACTATGGAAGCACTTGCAAATGCAATTAGTGTGTAAGTCCATACCCCACCTAACAATAAAATGAGTTCCAACCATTTGAATATGCTATGCTGAGGTTTCCATTGCGTTAATTTAAGTACACTTTTAAATATTAAGTCAATATGCATTCCGCTAATGGCAATAATATGAATGATGCCTAATTGTAAATAGGCTTTTAAAATATTTTTATCTAAACTTGATTTGACTCCCAATAATAAGGTTTGCGCAAAACCACTTTCCTCCTTAGTGATAATATATAAATTCATTTTTTGAATCATCGCCTCTCTTAGATTTTTAATAAAAGGATATTCGGGCCCTATCAAATTAGATGAGAAAGTGTTTGATGATCCAAATTGGGGGATAGACGAGGGAAGGGTACTTCCCATACAATAGCCCCAAACAATCATAATCACAATAATAAATATTCCTTGCCATTGAAAATGCGGGTTATACTTTTCGTTTGTATAATACGCGATTAAGCTGAATACCATAATGCCACAGGATTTTAGCGGTGTGACTATAAAACCTTGATCAGCTGCGTAATATTGAAGGAGTAATCCAATACATATAGCCATGGACACAAATAATAGAGGATGCTCTGCTCTCCAATGCGCTAGGGATTTTTCCATTCAGGAATGCTAACCTTAATTTGGGCAATAAAAATTTCGGTAAATACGGAGAAAGCTTATTCTGTAACTAAATAATTAGACTATCAATTAACAATCTAATTAACTGCGCCAATTAAAAACACCACTAATTTTTTATGCAAATCAGGTAAATGGTTTTTCCAATGAATCGCTGTTGCAGTTTGAATGGTTTCCGATGGCCCAGTGATTTCAACCCCTATGCAAATTTTTGTAGTGGGGTGTAAATTTTGAAGTAAGGCTTCTAATAATTGATTATTACGATAGGGAGTTTCAATAAAAATTTGCGTACATCCTCTTTGTTTGGTATCTGCTTCTAGTGCTTGAATTTTTTTCTTTCTTTCTAAAGCATCAATAGGAAGATAACCATGAAACTGAAATAATTGTCCATTCATGCCACTTGCCATCAAGGCTAAAAGAATGGAAGAGGGCGCTACATATGGCTTTACCATCGCGCCCATATTTTGGGCTGCAGCTACTAATTGTTGCCCTGGATCGGCAATGCCTGCGCATCCTGCTTCTGAAATAATTCCAATATTTTTTCCTTCTTGCAGTAATTGAGTGAAAATCTGGATTTGGGCTTGCTCTACTTTATGTATAGAATGCCATACATAATTATCAATCACCATTTCCTTCCAAATTTTTTTAAAATATCGGCGTGTGGTTTTTTCATTCTCTGCAAAAAAAGCGTCACATTGTTGTATCCATTGTAATGTGCCAGCTGGGATACTTTCCCAACCTTCTTCATGCAAGAGCATGGGCAGTAAATATACTTTTCCGAGTGTCATTAGTTATTGTCTTTTACTTCTTGAGTATTTAGATGAGCCGCAATAAGTGCATAAAAAGGAGCTGTCATCCATCCAATGATAGGCAATAAATGCATCACATAAAAAATAATTCCGTTCCCTATGGGTAAGCCCTTATGATTTCCTACGTAGTTGGCAGAGGCAATTTTGCTTTTCTTTTCGGTCGCTAATCCATAATCTAACATGCCATAGCCTAAAAAATAACATTCCATAAGTATAGTGAAAATAGGTGTAAACCAGCCTATTAAAGGAATAGAGCAAAAAACAATAATAGGTATTAAATAAACGGTTTGCCAAAGAAGGTTGGTTACGTTTAACAATAATGCACGTCTTATCAATTTTCTATAGGCATCTCTATCAAATACAAAAGGTTCATTTTTTTGTATGGCATCTATTTTTAAATGCAAATACGAAAAGAAGGGTGAAAATAAAAGCAAAAATAAATACTTGAATAAAGCGAAGTAAAAAAGAAACAAAGTAAACCATAGCCAGAAGCTCCCCATAGTAATAAAAAATCCTAGCCAATCGCTGCTAATACTATCTAACCATGTTTTTAATCCTGTACGTAATATAATCCACTCAATAAAGTTACTTGAAGTCGCTCCAAAATAATTCATGCCTACTATAAATAAGATGGCATAAATAATACCTGGGATGATCGTCCATTTCCACAATTTATGTTGCAGAATAAAACGATGTGCTAAAAAATAAGCTCGAATAGATAAAATGAGTTCCTTTAACAAGGGGTTGGTTTTGTATTAAAGATACGAAGTCCCTATTTAGGATTGCATTTTCGTCCCATAAGCTAGGTCCCCTGCATCACCCAAGCCAGGTACGATATAGCTTTTGTCGTTTAAAGTGTCGTCAATATCACCACACCAAATAGGGATATTCTTACCCAATGCGGCTTCTACGGCTTCAATTCCTTTTTTGCTCGCTATAGCTACTGCAATATGAATTTCCTTGGGTTTTTGAGTTTTAGTAATTGCAAGTAGGGTCTCCACCAAAGAGGCGCCAGTAGCTAACATGGGATCTGCTATAATTAAAATGCGATTGTTTAAATCGGGGCAACTTAAATATTCAATACTAATTTCAAAACTGCCATCGGCATGATGTTTACGATAAGCTGATATAAATGCATTGTCGGCTTTGTCAAAATAATTTAACATGCCTTGGTGTAAGGGTAAGCCTGCTCTTAATACAGTTGCTATGACGGGTTGTTCTGCCAATACTTTAGAATGATGAATGCCTAATGGCGTTGTAGTAGGGTTTGTCTTACTTGCGAAGCCCTTACTCATTTCATATGCAATGACTTCACCAATACGTTCTATATTTCTTCTAAAACGCATCCTATCTTTTTGTATAGATACATCTCTAATTTCTGCTATCCAATTACTAAGTAAACTATGTTGCTCGCTTAAATGATGTACCATAAAATGCCGATTATTTTTTAAAACTCAATTTCTTCCATCCAAATTTAATTCTTCCATCCCAATTTAATATAATTTAAACTGATCCCCATCAAACAATCCTTTGTCACTTAATTTCAAATGCGGAATTACTAATAATGCCATGAAACTCAATGTCATAAAGGGAGAACCCAAAGAACTTCCAAGTTGTTTGGACATCTTATCAATGATGGTATAATTGGCCGCTATTTCATAAGGATCTTCATTGCTCATTAATCCTGCTACAGGCAGACCCAATACTTTTTCATCGTGGGCTGAAACACAGCTGACACCGCCTTTTTCCTGTATCACTAAATTGATGGCTCTCGCTATACTTTCATCATCCACTCCCACTGCAATTATATTATGACTATCATGTGCTACTGTTGAAGCAATGGCTCCTTCTTGAAAACCAAAATTTTTAATGAAAGCAATTTTAGGAGGCGCTTTAAAATATCTATTATAAACAACGATTTTTAAAGTATCCGTTTGCGTATTGGACACTAAAAATTCATTTTCAATACTGGGGGCTAACCATAAACAATGGGTAATTAATTGTCCATCGATGGCTTCAATGACTGGGATATTTCCATTTTGTGTGGGATAGTCATTGACAGATAGGCTCAGGTCCTTCCCTTGAATAAATGTCGCATTAAATTGATTAATAGCGCCCTCTTCAATGTGTGGGATGAAGCTTATTCCGTTTTCTGCCACTAAGTTTCCATGAATATAAGTTTGTGCTACTTCAAAGTTCACTAAATCTTTGACTACTATAAAGTTGGCAGAATCATTAGGCTGCACTTTTCCTGTGGGTAGTGAATAATGTATAACTGGATTGATACAAGCCGCTCTTAATACATTAAATACATCCAACCCTTTTGCTACGGCACGCGCACATAATTGATTGATATGACCCTCTAGTAAACTGTCGGGATGCTTATCATCACTACATAACATCATCATGCTAGGATGATCATCAATTAATTCATGTAAAGCTTCAAAATTTTTAGCTGCACTTCCTTCTCTAATTAAGATTTTCATGCCATAGCTTAATTTGTCTATGGCTTCCTCGATTGTAAAACATTCGTGATCGGTACTGATTCCTGCTTCAATATATTTTTTAGCTTCTTCGCCTCTTAATCCAGGAGCATGACCATCCACCGGTTTTCCTGATTTATGTGCGGCTCTTATTTTTTTCATCACTTCCTCATCTTCATACAATACTCCTGGAAAATTCATCATTTCACTTAAATAATAAATATCTTCTGATGCAAGTAAGTTTTTTATTTGTTCACTATCTATAGCAGCACCTGCTGTTTCAAAATTAGTTGCTGGCACACAACTGGGGGCTCCAAAGAAAAAGTGAAAAGGCACTTTTTTCCCATTTTCAATCATAAAATAAACGCCTTCTATCCCACAAACATTGGCTATTTCATGGGGGTCGCTAATCGTTCCAATCGTACCATGCGTAACTGCCAACCTAGCAAAAGAACTTGGTATTAACATACTGCTTTCAATATGTACATGACTATCAATAAAACCTGGTAATATATAATGAATGGGTGCTTCCTCGCAGGGGGTAACACTTGCAATGATTCCGTCCTTGACAGTCACCATTGCCGGGAAAATTTTTTTGCCTAATATGTCTACATATTGTCCAGTAACCGTAAACTGAGCACTCATGGGGTGGGGTTTATTATAAATTAAACCAATAACTGAACTTAAAGATAAGCGCTCTATTTTTATTTTTGAATAAAGGATCAGTAAAATAATTATCAGTGTACACTAAATAAAAGTCACTCATAGGTCGATATCTATACTGTAATCTACTATTAATGTTAAAGTTATTGCTTTGTGTATTGTATTGTATGAAGCTAGTCCAGAATAGTTTAGTGTTAAAGTTGTATTCTATCTTGGGAGCGATTAACAATAACTTTGCAGAGCCATAGGGATGAGGCAAACTAATTTCATTGAGTTGAAAATTAATATCAATATTTAAGCGTGGTTGTTTGCGCCAATTAATACCTGCTCCCCAGCCATGCACCGTTCCATTGTAATATTCTCCAGCAAAAACACCCACGCGGTAACTAAAAAGTTTTCGCATATCGGAGAAATACATCAAATTATAATTTGTGTATTGATAGGTCCCAATAGGTAGAGGCTTGCCATCTGCAGGTTGTGTAGGAAATAGTAAATTCAAATTATTACTTGAACTTTGTAAACTCAAGCCAGATGAATTTTTCATTTCCACACTTACTTTCATGTTTAATTCATTTTCGTTGAACGTATTGTCTGGAGTATAATTTACTAGCTCTTCCAAATTAAACTGAATCCTACCTATAGGCCCCTTTTCGAAAAATATTTTATGAGAAATATTACCAAATAAATTTTTATATCCTTGTCGTATGACAGTATCTTTTATGGCATCGTAGTTTTCAATGCGTTGCACATATCCCATGTCGGTGTAATAATTCTTTCCCACATTACCTACGTAGGCAGTATAAGTTGTGTTTTTGATGGTTCTAGTAATACTGGCATCCACATACCCATTTAGATTTTGAATGTTAGGCTTGATGGATTGATGATAGGAAATATTTGCATTTTTAGTGCCATCACTATTAGAGTAATCAAAACTGATACCCACATTACGACCATAACGATCCAAAGGGTTGAGTGCCGCTTTTTCTTCTGAAATAAAATTTTCTCTGTTTAAAAAGTAGCCTTTGATCACAGATCGAGCCCAAAATCTTTTTTGAATGGTAAATGCAGTGAAATTTTCAGGTGAATAATCTCCTTTTTTTCCAGTTTGCATATTCATTAAACCTATTCTTACACTGGGTGATAAATTACCCGACAATCTTGCTCCTAATAGGATGGGGATTTGATTCCCTTCTTTATCTAATCCAATGGTCCTAGAATAAAATGGTTTGTAAAGTGGATTTCCAAATCCAGCAAATAAGTCTGAATTTTCCATGAAAAAATTTCTTTTTTCAGGAAGGAAAATATTGAATCGAGTGAGGTTGGTGACTTGTTGATCTATTTCTACTTGTGAAAAATCTGGATTGACCGTAACATCCATATTTAAGGAGGAATTTAAAGTAAATTTCGCATCAAAACCTGCATTGCCATTTCCTCCATGATTATTTGCATTTTGGTGATCTTGAGTGACATTGCCTGTGACGAATGGCTGTATAATAACATTATTATTGTTGGGTGGTAATTTGTTGGGGAAAGTTACCATGCCCGTATAACCTAAATCATAGGAATGAAAAGTTGGAACTACTTTCGTCCAACAACTGTATTCATTGGACTTAAAATCGGCTCTTAAAAAATTAATGCCCCAAACGGTTTGGAGTTCATTATATCTTAATGATTTAAAGGGTATTGCAATTTCTGCTATCCAATAGCCTTCATATATTTTTGTAGCAGAATACCATCTTGTATCCCAACTCCAGCTTGGTTTATCTTCGCTACTAGATGATAACTGATCTTCGGACTGAACATTGGAAGCAGTCAATACAAAAAAGAATCCATTTGTTTTTTGGTTTAAAGGATCCAATACAACCGAAATCCCATCACTACCATCATAACCTATATCTCTTTTTAAACTCTTAATAAGTTGATCCCCCTTACTATGCACAATAAAAGCGAAGTACATATTTTTATCGTCAAACGTACACATAGCTTCGGTTGCTTGCTGGGGCTTACCTATATTGCTAGGATATTTTTTATTATCAATGTTTACTTTCTGAGCCGTTTTCCAAATAGGCTCTTCTAATACACCATCAATTTTTATTTCCGAACTTGTTGCGGTAATGTTTAATTGAAATTGTTTCTGAAAATCAGAAATATTTTGAGCCACTCCATAAGAAGCCCCGGTCATGATAAATAAAAAAGCAAATAGGAAACGTTGAATCATTTTATAAATTAAAGTGATGCAAATATCATGGAACTTATTAAATAATTGGCTTAGATAGGGGAAAATGGCAATAAAAAAGGACAGAAGGTTATTCTTTGTCCAAAATATCGGGTCTGCGTTCCTGGGTTCTCGCTAATGCTTGTTCTAAACGCCATTGTTCCACTTTTTTAGGGTCTCCTGTGAGCAAAACGGGGGGCACTTGTAAACCTCTAAATTCGGCGGGTCTAGAATATACAGGAGGTGCTAGTAAATTGTCTTGAAAAGAATCGGTGAGTGCTGAGGTCTCATCGTTGATGACACCAGGAATGACACGACCAATGGCGTCCACAATAACGGCTGCGGCTAATTCACCGCCACTCAATACATAGTCGCCAATGGATATTTCCATGGTTACATATAAATCTCGAATGCGTTGATCGATTCCCTTATAATGACCACAAATAATAAGTATTCTGTTTTTTAAGGATAAACTATTAGTTTGCTTTTGGTCAAAAGTTTTTCCATCCGGGGTCATGAAAATTATTTCATCAAATTTTCCTTCTTGTTGTAATTCGTCAATTGCATTGGCTAAGGGCTCACACATCATCACCATACCAGCACCCCCGCCATATTGATAATCATCAATTTGCCCGTGTTTATTAATCGCCCACTTACGTAGGGAATGTATTTTAAGAGATAACAATCCGCGTTCTTGCGCACGTTTCATAATACTATGCTCAAAAGGGCTTTGTAATAATTCAGGAACCGCACAAATAATTTCGATTGTCATAAGGCAAATATAAAACAAGTCTAGTCAAGAAAATTGCCTAATTCGCGTCGATTTTTTTTAGTTGGTCGACCTACTTTACTTAACCTTTTTCCGGTTTGGAAGGAAGCCGCTACCATATTGATTCTTTCTTTTTCTTCAATAGGAGATAAATCCTCATAATATTTGATGGCTTCCGCATATGCCATGCGAGATTCAAGTATTTGTGTCACGCGAAGGGTCCAGTTCTTATGCTCTGTTCTTGCTTCATAAACATCCCCCACCACCACATTTCGTGAAGGCTTAATATTTTCTCCTTTTAATTTCACCCTTCCTTTATCAATGGCTTCTGTGGCTTGAGATCTTGTTTTAAAAACACGAATCGACCATAAGTATTTATCAATACGTACTTTACCGGTTTCTTTTTTTGTATTTCCAGCGGCTGCCGTCATGCACTATTTTTTTTCTGCAAAAAATTTATGAAAGTAGGGAATGGTTTCAATACCCTTATAAAAATTTACGATATCAAATTTTTCATTTGGACTATGTAAATTATCGCTATCTAAACCAAAGCCCATAAATACAATTTTCAATCCTAATTCTTTTTCAAATAAAGAGCAAATAGGAATACTGCCACCCCCTCTTACAGGAATAGGTTCTTTGCCAAAAGTAGTTGCAATAGCTTTTGCAGCACTTTGGTATTCATGTGAATCGATAGGTGTGATATAAGGTTCCCCTCCATGATGTTCAAATGCATTTACTGTTACATTTGCAGGAGCTATTTTTTTGAAATAGGCCAAAACCATTTCGGTAATTTTTGCTGAAGATTGATGAGGGACTAAACGACAGGAAATTTTAGCAAAAGCTTTTGAAGGCAATACGGTTTTTGCACCTTCGCCTGTATAACCACCCCATATTCCATTCACTTCTAATGTAGGTCGAATGCCAGTGCGCTCGTTGGTGCTATATCCTTTTTCACCCCAAACTTGCCCAATGCCTAAATCCTCCATAAATTCCGATTCATCAAAAGGCGCTTCTGCCATTTTGTTTCTTTCTGCTGTAGTAGATGCTATCACATCATCATAAAATCCTGGAATGGTAATATGATTATTTTCATCATGACAAGTTGCAATCATTTTAGACAAAATAGTAATTGGATTGGCAACAGCACCTCCATAAACACCACTATGTAAATCACGATTTGGTCCGGTGACTTCTACTTCAATATAACTTAATCCGCGTACTCCAATATCAATGGAAGGGTTGTCCATGCTTATCATGGCAGTATCGCTAATTAATATCACATCTGCTTTTAATAAATCGGTATGCGACTTTACAAAATCTGCAAGGTTAGGACTTCCAATCTCTTCTTCCCCTTCAATGATAAATTTAATATTCGTGCACAATGATTTTGTTTGGGTCATGATTTCCAAAGCTTTTACATGCATATAAAATTGTCCTTTGTCATCACAAGCTCCACGTGCAAATATTTTTCCATCAATAATCGTTGGATCAAACGGCCCGCTTTTCCATAGTTCTAAAGGTTCGGCAGGTTGTACATCATAGTGTCCATATACTAAAACAGTGGGTAAGCTAGGGTCTGTGATAATTTCAGCATACACAATAGGATGACCTGCTGTTTCATATATTTTAGTCACTGGCGCCCCCGCATTTTTTAATGATTGCTCTACTGCTTTTGCGCAAGCCAACATATCTGCATTATGTTCCGACTTTGCACTGACACTAGGAATTCTTAATAAGTCTAATAATTCGTTTAAAAAACGATCCTTGTTTTCTTCTTGATAATTTTTCCAAGCCTGCATCTTAATTTATTTTAATTGATGTTTTAAATCTGATAATACATTTTCAAGAGACCAATTTAATTTTTCTTGAAAAGGGGATTTTCTTTTTTCGCAATTTTCCATAGTGCATATAGGACAACTAAATGGCATACAACCATCGGTATGCACAAAAAATTCAACACTATCTCCAAATTTATTTTTGATTAATTGTGTAAATCCATCTACGGCACCATGCGCTTCATTCACATTATAATACCAAGGCACTGTCAAATGACAATCAATATGCATTAAGGCACCATACTTAATCACTCTCAAGTTATGTAAGTCTATCCATTGAACGGCTCTAGATAAATTTAATTCTGCAATCACTTCTTCTAACAAAGCCATATCTGCTTCATCCATAATACCGGCCAAAGATTCTCTAATAATTTTGTATCCGTTATATATAATCCATAAACCCATAAAAATCGCAATAGTTACATCTATCCATTTGTACCCTGTATATATGACTAATCCAATTCCAATTACAACAGCATAAGTAGTATAACTATCAATTAATAAATGTTGACCACTTGACGTAAGTGCGAGGGATTTATTTTTTTTACCTAGGGCTTTTGCGAATAAGCCGGCTGCCATATTTAAAAGTGCAGTCATTAATAATACCCAAATACCGTTGTCCAAATTATGTAATGGTTTGGGATCAAAAAAAGTATCAATGGACTCGTATAAAATAATACAGCCTGCGGTGATAATTAAACTCCCCTCAAATGCAGCAGATATAAATTCGGCTTTACCATGTCCATAAGGATGTTCTTTATCTTTTGGTTTAGAAGCCACATATAAACTATATAAACCAATGATGCCAGCTAATACATTCACAATACTTTCTAACGCATCTGATAAAACAGACAAAGAGTGCGTCATAAAATAGGCCACAAATTTTAAGACAAACAGAATGATGCTCAGACTGGTGACAAAAAACTGTATTCTTAAATTTTGTTTTGACGTTTGCAAGGGGCTCAATTAAAAGGAATCAAAAAATTATTTTACAACACTTGCAAATCTTGATTGCGCTACTTCCCAATTCACAATATTCCACCAACTATTAATATAGTCAGGGCGTTTGTTTTGGTATTTTAAATAGTAAGCATGTTCCCACACATCTAAACCAATAATAGGGAAACCTTTTGTTTCAGCTATATCCATCAACGGATTATCTTGATTGGGCGTAGAGGATACGGCTAAACTTCCATCTGCTTTTACTAATAACCAAGCCCATCCACTTCCAAATCTTGCTTTAGCTGCTTCTCCAAATGCCTTTTGAAATTCAGCAAAATTGCCAAATGATTTATTGATCGCTTCTGCTAAACTACCAGATGGAGCATTATTGGGTGCAGGTTTCATGAGTTGCCAAAACAATTCATGATTATAATGCCCACCTGCGTTGTTGCGCATTTTAGCGCTGTATTTTGAAATATTTTTTAAGACATCTACCAATGACACTTGTGTCGTGTCTATTTTTTCTGCTACACAAGCATCTGTAACATTTTTAGCATAAGTAGCAGCATGTTTTGTGTAATGTATTTCCATGGTCATTGCATCTATATAAGGCTCTAATGCATTAAATGCATAAGGCAATGGTTGTTGCTGAAAGTCACCATTCGCAAAAAAGTTTTTGGAAGTAAAAGAACTTACTAAGGGCATTGCGGCAATCGCAATACTCGCCTTTCCAGTTTGCTTTAAAAACTGGCGTCTATTGGTGGATGATTTTGACATGATTTTATTTTTTAAAGTACTTACGTAAAGTTACTTTAATTGGATGTAAAAGTCGGTAGTAAAATTCCTGATTAAATAATTGGGAATCGCGCATGGCCTTGTAGGTTAAAAATACACCAATAGGCACTAAAATAAAGGTTGAAAGCCACATTCCCATATATACGGTCCATTGGCCTGAGCGGGCAAACTTTTCACCAAAATTATTGAGTAGAAAAAAGAATACAAAAAAGATGATGGCTGTGACCATGGGAGTTCCCAAGCCACCTTTGCGGATAATAGAACCCAGCGGAGCTCCAATTAAAAAGAGCACTAAACAGGCAATAGATAAAGTGAATTTACGGTGCCACTCGATACTATGAATGGCAACCGAACTTTTAGTTTCGGTGTAAATATCTCCCAAAATTTTCATGTTATTTTTTATATTTCCAAACTGAAAGCTGGCAGATTCAACCACACTATTGGCCATGGAATCTGGAATGATTTGTCTCATATTTGTAACCGGGCTAACAGAAGGACTATTAAATAAAGCTAAGCTGTCTTTGTATTGCATAAAGCGTAAGTAAGGGACAACCTCCTGCGTCAGTCTTTTGACAAAAAAACTATCCATATTAGAAATAGAATCAATGGCTTTATTTAATTGACGCACACTTAACATTTTAGGATCGTAAATATTATCATTGCCTTTGTTGACTTGAAAACTTTTTAAGTCAAAAACTTTTTTATATTCTTTAAAATAAAGTCGAGTAAACTCCGTGTTCGTAGTGCTTCTTAGTCCACGTTCTTGATAACGCCAACCATTATGCAAAATAAATTCTAAGAATTTTTTATCTGGCGAAACGCGCATGATGCCTGACTCTGCAATTAAATAATTATCCTGCAGTGCAAATCGTTTTTCAAAAATGACAATATTATGAATGACGCTATCGTTGGATTCTTTTTTTCCAAGTTTAATTACGTAGCCGTCTATCTTATCATAAAACACTCCTTCTTTCAAATCAATAGCAGGCTTGGCTACAATGATATCATACTTTAAGTTCGTGAGTTTCATTTGAGAAACTGGAATGATATTATTTGAAAATAAAAATGCCACCCCGGCTAAAAAAAGAGCGAAAATAAATAAAGGGCGCATAAAGCGTATTAAAGGAATCCCGGCTGCTTTAATGGCTACTAACTCAAAACTTTCTCCTAAATTTCCGAAAGTCATGATAGAGGAAAATAGTAAAGCCAAAGGAAGGGCAGTAGTGAAAGTGGTAACTGATACCAATCCGACTAATTCTAAAATGGTTAATAGGTCTAAACCTTTACCTACTAAGTCATCAATGTAAAGCCAGAAAAATTGCATGGTGAGCACGAAGATACAAATGGTCAATGCTGCCAAAAAAGGCGCAATGAATGCGCGAAGAATTAGTATGTCTAACTTCTTGAACAATGTTGTATTACTAGCTACCTATTCTATGAAATAGCTCTTTAATTTGATATTCCCAAAGACGTGATTGATCCTTAATCTCATTTTTTTCAGCAAAATCCTTGATGATCAAAATAGTTTGATTGGATATTTCGGTTTTTTCAATACGGAATTCGAAGTATTCATTTTTCTCACTGTGCAACCATCTAAAACGAATAAACTTATCTTCTTCTTGATCTACTAATTCTGCTTTATCGGGTACCCCTCCATTCCATGAAAAACTGAAAACATTTTCCCATTCGTCCACTTTATCTGCAAACCATTCTTGTAAACCAGAGCCAGTTGATAAAAATTCGAATAATATAGCGGGTGAACATCTCACAGGAAATTCTAATGTAAATAATTGTTTCTTACTCATAAATCTAATACCTCTTTATAATGGGGTTCGTTAGGTGCAATAATATTAAATAAATGGTAGGTTCCAAGTATTTTTTTTGTTAATTCGTACATCCCTTTCCTCCGGATGGTGAATGATGCTTTATTTTGTTTATAAAACATTGGTATTCAATTATTTATACTTGAATCTTTTACTGATAATCCACTCTGCATTTTTTTTAGATGCCATGATTTACATTCTTATTCGCTCAAATCATTCACTTATCTTTGCCGCCATAAAGTTTTTATATGTTCAATAGTTTGAGTGAAAAATTAGAATCCGCCTTTAAGCATCTAAAAGGACAGGCTCTTATTAATGAGTTAAATGTGGCCAATACCTTAAAGGATATTCGTAAGGCTTTATTGGATGCGGATGTGAATTTTAAAATTGCAAAGGAGTTTACCGATACAATTAAGGAAAAAGCCATTGGAGAAAAAGTCATCAATGCTATTAGCCCGGGTCAGTTAATGACAAAAATTGTGCAAGATGAATTAACGACTTTAATGGGGTCACAAGCTGCTACATTAGACTTAACAAAAAATCCATCTATTATTTTAATTGCTGGTTTACAAGGTAGTGGTAAAACCACTTTTTCTGGTAAACTAGCCACTTATTTAAAAGCACAAAAAAAATCGCCGTTATTAGTGGCAGCTGATATTTATCGTCCTGCAGCGATGGATCAATTAAGTGTTTTAGCTGAACAAATTGGAGTTGATATTTTTGTAGAGAGAGACAATAAAGATGCGGTTTCCATCGCACAAAATGCCATTCAATATGCGAAAGCCAATAATAAAAATGTCATCATTATAGATACTGCAGGTCGTTTAGCAGTGGATGAAATTATGATGAATGAAGTAGCTAATATAAAAGCTGCAGTGCAACCACAGGAAATTTTATTTGTGGTAGATGCTATGACAGGACAGGATGCTGTCAATACAGCAAAGGCTTTCAACGATCGTCTTGATTTCACAGGAGTGGTATTAACTAAGTTAGATGGAGATACACGTGGAGGGGCTGCCTTGTCTATTAAGTACACCGTGAATAAACCTATCAAGTTTATGAGCAGTGGTGAAAAAATGGACACCTTAGATATTTTCTATCCAGATAGAATGGCGCAAAGAATTTTAGGGATGGGGGATATTACTTCCTTAGTAGAAAAAGCACAAGCACAATATGATGAGGCTGAAGCAAAAAAATTAGAAAAGAAAATTCGTAAAAATCAATTTGATTTTGAAGATTTTTTATCTCAGATACAGCAAATTAAAAAGATGGGAAATTTGAAGGATTTGATGGGAATGATTCCTGGTATGGGAAAAAGTTTGAAGGATGTAGATATTAACGACAACTCTTTTAAAGGAGTAGAAGCGATCATTCAATCTATGACTGTGGTGGAAAGAAGAAATCCCGATTTATTATCTCCTAGCCGTAAACAAAGAATTGCAAAAGGGTCTGGAAAGGACATTGGCGAAATCAATGCTTTTATCAAGCAATTTGATCAAATGAAGCAAATGATGAAGCAAATGAACAATATGCCCATGGGGAAAATGCCTGGATTAAGAAGATAATTCGTTGATTATCAATACTATTTTTGATATTTTTCAAATATTTATTGGGAGTTATCTTAGTTTCTATTATCTTTGCGTCCAATTTAACCCTATTTAATAACGCCTTTAAATTTCTATTTAGCATGGCAGTAAAAATTAGACTACAGCGTCATGGTAGTAAAAAAAGACCTTTCTACTTTATAGTAGTGGCCGACGGACGCGCACCAAGAGATGGTAAATTCATCCAAAAAATTGGTACTTACAATCCTTTAACAGTTCCTGCGACAATCCAATTGGATCGTCAAAAAGCTTTAGAGTGGTTAAACAAAGGTGCTCAAGCAACTGACACCGTTCACCGTATTTTATCATTCAAAGGAGTACTTTACTTAAAACACTTATTACGTGGTGTTAAGTTGGGCTTATTTGATGAAGCAACTGCAATGGCTAAGTTCCAAACTTGGTATGCTGAGCATGAAGCAAAAAATGCAAACATCAGTGACTCACACAAAAAAGCACAAGCTGCAAAAAAAGTGTATGTTCCTGTGGTGAAAAAAGTAGCTGAACCCGTAGCTCAAGAAGTAGCTGAACCTGTTGCTCAAGAAGTAGCGGAAGAAGTAGCTCCAGAAGCTCCAGCGGAGGAAACTCCAGCTGCTGAATAATGAATTCAAACTAGCTTTAAATACTAACCCCTGGTTCCGCTTTGCGAAATCGGGGGTTTTTATCTTATGACAGATTACGTTCACATTGGAAAAATTGTTGCGCCACATGGCGTCGCTGGGCAAATCATTTTAGAACATGCCCTTGGTAAACCTATACACTTTAAAGGAATTGATGCTTTGTTTGTTGAAAAAAATGAAGGCAGTTTTATTCCCTATTTTATTCAATCTGCTACGGCTAAAACCGATACCATAACCCATCTTCAAATTGAAGGCATTCAATCCAGAGAAGCGACTTCGGTACTCATGAGTAAAAAAGTATGGCTTCCACAAGATGCTTTTCAAAAATTAGTAGATAAGAGTTCACCCTTAGCCTTATTAGGATATCAAGTACAACAAGACGGACAGGACTTAGGGATCATTCAAGAAGTTATTGAACAGCCGCATCAATTAATGGTCACCATATTATATAAAGGCCAGGAAGCCTATATCCCATTACATGAAGAAAGTTTATTGGGGGTGGATCATGCCAAAAAAGTAGTGCTGGTCAATTTACCTGATGGACTGCTTGATTTATATACCGAAGAGTAAATACTATTTTATAATAAAAAAGTTTCCTTTTTTTTATTATAAAAGTCTACTAAATTAGTAGGAAGATAAAAACAGTTTCCGTACCTTTGTCTTTCGAACAAAAATGTAGATATAAAGTGTTCATTCGTTTATTAAAAAAGCAAAAAATTAAAATAGCAAATCATGAGTTTACAATTAGGCGATATCGCTCCCGATTTTAAAGCCCAAACAAGTATTGGCCCCATTCAATTTCATACATTTTTAGGGGACAGCTGGGGGGTATTGTTTTCACATCCTGCGGATTTCACACCTGTATGTACCACCGAATTAGGTCGTACTGCGGGATTACAAGAAGAGTTTGCAAAAAGAAATGTAAAAGTGTTAGCCTTAAGTGTAGACTCTCTTGAAAAACATGCAGATTGGATAAAAGACATCAATGAAACACAACATGTGACTGTTGGTTTTCCCATTATTGCAGATGAAGATAAATCTATTGCGAATGCGTATGGAATGATTCATCCAAAAGCGAGTGAAACATTTACAGTGCGGTCCTTATTTATAATAGGCCCTGATAAAAAAATAAAATTAACAATTACCTATCCTGCTTCTACTGGAAGAAATTTTGTAGAAGTATTAAGAGTGATTGATTCCTTACAATTGACTGCTAATTATAGTGTCGCTACACCTGCTAATTGGGTGGATGGCGAAGATGTGATTGTGGTTCCTGCCGTTACCACCGAGGATGCTTTGGTAAAGTTTCCTAAAGGATTAAATATTGTAAAACCTTATTTAAGATATACCCCACAGCCCAATAAATAGGAGGGTATTTAACTATTCCATTTGTCCAACTGCTTTAATGTGGCAGTAAGATCCTTAGGGAGTGGCGCTTCAAAAGCATAATCTTTTTCACCTAAAGTAAATTTTAAGGATAAAGCATGTAATGCTTGTCTAGCTAATAATGGTCTTTCAGATTCTTCTGCTTTACTTAATTTGAAATTTTTCTTTTTAATGGCAGAAAGTAATAAGGGAGTGTTGTCGCCATAAATTTCATCGGCTACAATAGGATGTCCCATATGTTGTGCGTGCACTCTAATTTGGTGGGTACGTCCTGTATGAATTTGAAAGGATACCCAAGCAAAACGTTTATAAAATTTTAAGACCTCGTAAGTGGTGTGTGCTGCTTTCCCTTTTGCATGGGTCACCATTTGTCCTTTTTTACCCGGATGTTCCATGATGGCTTGTTCAATACTTCCTGATTGGGGAGGCAATCCCATTACCAATCCAACATATTTTTTTTCTATCGTTCGACCTTCAAATAATTCACTGAGTTGTTGATGCGCTTCTGCATTTTTTGCAAATACAATTAAGCCACTGGTTTGTTGATCCAAACGGTGTACAGTAAAGATGCTTGGATATTTTGCTTGCAATAAAGATTTTAGAGAAGCTTCCTTGCCAAATCTATCGGGTATACTAAATAAGCCAGCTGGTTTATTTAGTACGATTAAGTCGTCGTTTTCAAATATGATGTCGATCATTCCTGCTTCGATTTCCTGGTAAATGATTTATTCATAAATTTCAACAACCTTACTTCTTTTTCTGATAAAAAACGCCACTTACCGCGGTCCACATTTTTTTTAGTCATGTTGGCAAACATCACACGATCTAAATGTCTTACATCATATCCTAAATGTTCAAATATGCGTCGCACAATTCTGTTACGGCCACTATGTATTTCAATTCCTATTACGTTTTTAGAAGTATTAGATAAAAAACTTACTGCATCTGCTGCAATAAATCCATCTTCCAACTCAACTCCAGCTGCAATCGCTTCCATATCAGCTTTTGTAACGGGCTTATCCAATGTCACTTCGTATATTTTTTTAATTTCGAAAGAAGGATGTGTTAATTTTTGTGCTAAGTCTCCATCATTTGTTAATAATAAAACACCGGTTGTGTTTCTGTCCAATCTTCCCACGGGAAACATACGTTGCGTGGTTGCATTTTTAATAATATCCAACACTGTCTTACGTCCTTCTGGATCGTTCGCAGTACAGATATAATCCTTTGGTTTATTTAATAATATATAAACAGGAGTGACTTGCAATTGCAACACTTTCCCTTTTAATCTTACTACATCTTTATATTGAACTTTGTATCCAGGTTCTAAAACAGTATCACCATTAACGGTGACATGTCCCGATTTAACCATTTCGGCAGCTTCGCGACGACCTGATACACCTGCATGTGCAATGTATTTATTTAAAGGCATTTGTTCATGAGGAACATCATTCGCTGCTGTTACTTTTCCTATAGACGCTGTTCTTTTTTCGTCCGCTTTATCCATCGCCGCTGGAGTACGTTTGGCTCTGCCTTGTGGTGCACTTGGTTGTAAGGAGCCATACTTTGCAGGAGCTGCACTTGGAGTGCTATAAGGATTGGATTTTTTAGGAGGATTGACTCTTTTTCCTTTTTCATAAGTAGGAGGAGGGTCGGTGATGATACCTCTTGCTTTATCTTTTTTTCTTTGACGCATGGCTTCTCCCATGGCTCTGGATTCGGCCTTCGCTTTTTTCTTGTCTTGACGAATAGCCTCTTTAACAGCACTTCCTTTTTTCTTCAAAGAAAATTTATCAAAATTATCTGATCTTTTTTGGTTCATCTAGAGTAGAATTAAAAGTTATCCTTATTTGCTAATTGACCACAGGCGGCATCAATATCCTTTCCTCTACTACGTCTTACTCTTACATTTACTCTGTTTTTTTGCAATGCAGTTACAAAGGTTTCAAATCCATCTTCATCTGGTTTGTCAAAAGGAAATTTATCAATGGCATTATATTCAATGACGTTAATTAAATCGGCGGGCACTTTTCGATAAATTTTAGTGAGCTCTTCCACATCACGTTCGGAATCATTAAAGTCTTTGAATAAAATATATTCAAAGGTAATTTCGTTACCTGTTTTTTTATAAAAATAATTAAGTGCATCAATGAGGGCTTCAATATTATTACTTTCATTGATAGGCATTATCTCATTTCTTTTTTTGTCATTTGCTGCATGCAAGGATAATGCCAATTTAAATCGAACTTGATCATCGCCTAATTGCTTTATGCCTTTGGCCACACCAGCTGTAGAAACAGTGATTCTGCGCGGACTCATTCCTAAACCATCAGTTGCAGAAATACGTTCTATTGATTTTAAAACATTTTTATAATTCAACAATGGCTCTCCCATACCCATAAATACGATATTGGAAAGCTTTTGATCAAATGTTTTTTCACTTTGCTGATTGATTAAAACGACTTGGTCGTAAATTTCATCAAAAGTTAAATTTCTTTTTCTTTCCATATAACCTGTAGCGCAAAACTTACAACTTAAACTACATCCCACTTGAGAAGATACGCAAGCAGTTTTTCGCTCGGTGGTGGGGATTAATACCCCTTCAATCATGTGATGATCAAAAGTTTCAAAGCGAGTTTTTAAAGTCCCGTCGCTGCTTAATTGAGTCGTATTTAATTGTAAGGCAGGCAATGTAAAGTGCTCTTCTAATTGCTTTCTCAAATCCTTACTTAAATTGGTCATTTCGTCAAAGCTATGCGCATGCTTTTGCCATAACCATTCGTGGATTTGTTTTACCCTGAAGGATTTCTCCCCCAATTTCCCTATAAATCGTTCAATGTCAGCTACTTCGAGATGTCTGATATTTACTTTTTCTTTCTCCATAATGCAAAGATACTTGATCGTATTTGTTTCCTTTTATTTCTTTTTTTTAACCATTTTGCAACCTTTTTTGAGGGAAGATGTTAAGTTTAAGAAATCCTTTCATTTTTGCTTTTATTTTTAGGGCTATTCCCCTAATTTCGGCTAATAAGGAAGGAATAAAAAATCAATTAACCAATCATTTAAAATAAACAGTATGAAAAAAGTGTTATTAATGGGTGTCGTTTTATTAGGTGTTTTTATGTCAGTTCAAGCGCAAGACAGTCCCCTTAAAGATTATTTAGGAAAATACACTTTTGCGGAAGGAAGTCCAGTAGCCGAAGTGACTTTAACAGCAGAAGACGCTAACTTAATTATTAATTCTGCAATGGGTGCTGTGCCATTAGAGAAAAAAGGAGTAGACACTTTTTATTTAGCAGCTTATGATGCTTTAGTAATTTTTAAAAGAGATGCTAATAAAACAGTTGAATCCTTAAGTATTAATGTACAAGGCATGGACTTGATTGGTAAAAAAGTTGCTTCAGCAGCAATCGCTATTAAAGAAGATGATTTTTACCATCAAATTTGGGCGGATAAAAATGATTAGTGCTAGTTCAATTTAAAAATGGTATTCCAAAAGACTATCAAAATCAATCGTGCTTTGTTCGCCATTGATTAAATTCTTAACAGTACATTTTTGTTGATTTAATTCATCGGATCCGATGATGACAATATGGGGAATATTTTTTTTCTCCGCATATTTAAATTGCTTGTCAAATTTGCTCTTTTCAGGGTACATTTCGCAAGCAATTTTTTTATTTCTTAAACTCATCATGAGTTGAAAAGCTTGCATCGCTTCGGCCTCCCCTAAATTAAAAAATAATACTTGCGTTGATTGTTGCACCGATTCGGGAAATAATTTTTTATCTTCTAACACATCATAAATACGGTCCACTCCAAAGCTAATACCTACGCCAGGTATATGGGGTACGCCAAATAAAGAAGTCAAGTCATTGTATCTTCCGCCCCCTCCAATACTTCCCATATCCGCGTCCAATGCTTTTACTTCAAATATAATTCCCGTATAATAATTCAAGCCTCTTGCTAAAGTAAAATCTGCCACCAAATGCTTTGCCATGCCTGTGCTTTCGTGATACTGCAAAACATATCTTAATTCTTCAATTCCTTTTTTTCCTTGTTCATTGTCCCCCAAAATATGGGCTAACTGCGAAATTTTTTCATCATTGTTTCCTGCTAAGGTTAAATATTTTTCAACGATTTTTTGTTGGGCCTCATTAAATCCTTTTTGGGCCAATTCCACTTGCACTTTTTCCCATCCAATTTTATCTAATTTATCAATTGCAATAGTGAGGTCGATTAGTTTTTCTTCACCACCACATACTTGCGCTAATGCTAATAAAATTTTTCGATTGTTAATTTTAATTTCAACAGGTAATTGAAGTTGGCTGAATGCCGTTACATATATAGCCACCAAGTCCACTTCGTTTAATAAACTTTCACTTCCTACAATATCAGCATCGCATTGATAAAACTCTCTATATCTACCTTTTTGTGGACGATCCGCTCTCCATACTGGTTGTATTTGATATCGTTTAAATGGAAAAGTTAAAGCGCCATGATTCATGGCAACATATCTTGCAAAAGGGATGGTAAGGTCATATCTTAAAGCACGTTCAGTAATGTGGGTACTACTTTTTCCTTCTAATATTTTATCAAAACCGGCTGTCGTTTGTTCCTTTTTTTGAGGGTTATCTAAACCGTTATTTAAAATTTTGAAAATTAGTTTGTCTCCTTCTTCACCATATTTTCCCATCAAGGTTTCCAAGTTTTCCATCGCTGGTGTTTCCAAGGGCTGAAAGCCAAAATTTTCAAATACTGAACGTATAGTTTGAAAAATATACTGTCTCTTTTGAACAGTTGCTGCGTTAAAATCCCTCGTTCCTTGGGGCAAAGATGGTTTGCTCATGCATTCTTATTTGTAGGTAAAGATAAATTTTTAAATTCATCCTCTATTAATTGTTTAAATTGCTTTTTTAAATAGGTCTTTTATGGAAGAAAACAACCACTTAAGAGATAGGTCCGAAAAATCCTATCGAATTTTTAGAAGCATTTATGATTTTAGCATGGCTGCACTCATATTGGGTTCGGGCATTTTAATGTTATTTGCTAAATATCTTAAATTAGATCAGATCCTTAATGTGGATGCCGAATTCAGGGCTATCTTTGGTACGCTATGCATGGTATACGGCACTTTCCGTTTGTACCGAGGCTTCAAAAAGGACTATTAATTTACTTTCATTTATTTAAAGAATTACTCATTATGCGTTTCGCAAAATTATTCTTATGTACCTCTATAATACTTATGGGCTGTGGCTCTCCAAGCTCACAAGCTCCTAGAGATACCACTAATGAAGGATCCATTAACATATCCGTGGAAGAAAGTTTTAAACCTATTATCGAGCAGCAATTAAAAGTATTTCATTCCAGTTTTCCAAAAGCACGTATCCATGTTTCTTATAAATCTGAGATTGAATGTTTTAAAGATTTTGCTTTAGATAGTACTCGCATGATTATCACTACTCGAGGATTGCAGCATGAGGAGGTGGAAGTTATGAAAAATCATTTAGGTTTTACACCCACTTTTGGAATTCTAGCCTATAATGGCATTGCTGTTGTAATTTCCAAAAATGCACCCGATTCGGTATTTACGATGAAGGATTTAAGCCTTATTTTAACAGGTAAAAATCCTAAGGAAGCAGTGATGGATGGGAATAATCTAACTGGGATTATTCGATTTTTGAAAGATAGCTTGGTGAAACAAGGTACTTTGGGTAAAAATGTGCAGGCTGCTAAAGGAAGTGAAGAGGTGATTCAATACATACAAAATAACCCTCATGCGATTGGATTTGTGGGGATGAATTGGGTGGGCGATAAATATGACCCCAAACAGGTGGCCTATCAAAATATAATCAAAATGGCCCTGGTGGAATGTACCCTTTGTATTGAAAAGGGGTATTTTTCCAAACCTTCCCAGTCAACGATTAGTCAGGGCCAGTATTCGCTTTCCCTACCTATTTATTATATTTTAAAGGAAAATGCACCTGGTTTAGGCTCTGGATTGCTCAATTTTTTAAGCGAGGAAAGGGGGCAACTCATTTTTAGGAGGGCTTTCTTGGTTCCCGCTAAAATGAGCTTTAAAAACAGGAAGGGGATGATGTCCTAAACCACTTATCAAAAACTAACATTTTTTAGTAAGAGAAGCCCTATTTTAGAATTATTCTTATTTAAAATTTAATACTATTCTTCCAAAAAAATTAATATTTTTAACCTTCCCGAATTATTGATAAGATGATTCGGTTTGATTTTTAACATTCAAAGAAAAAAGAACGTGATGAAAAAATTGGTTGTGTCATTTGTGTTATTTGCATTTGTTGGGGTAGGAGCCATCGCACAAGCTCCTGTATCTCCTTATGCCGAAGGTGTGAAGTTGTTGAATTATGAAAAAAATAAATCAGCGCTCATCTTTTTTAAAGATGCGGTTAGTAAAAATCCAAAAGATGGAGAAGCTAATTTTTGGCAAGGGGAAGCTTTGTTGGCTCAAGACGGAGCGGGTATGCCAAGTGCTGCAGTTATACAAAAAGCTAAAGAATTTTACCAACAAGCTTTACAATCATTGGGCAGTGATCCTTGGTTGTTAGTGGGTATGGCACATGTACAATTATTAGAAGGCGGAAATTTTAATGCCATCAAACAAAATTTAGAATTAGCAATTACTTCTACCATCGTTGCGAAAGGAAAAGCGAAAGGAAAAGTGAATCCAGATATTATTAATGCGATTGGTTATATTTTTGCTGAAACCCCTATTGTTGTTGCGGATCACCGTTATGCAGTAGATAAAATAAAAGAAACCATATCTTCTTATGAGGGTATTGGAACTTTACCTGCTAACTTATATATCAACTTAGGGATTAACTATTTAAAAATGGGTGGAGAGTATGGTGGAGACGCTGTTACTGCATTCCAAGAATCGATTAATCGTGATCCTAAAAATGCATATGGTCATTATCGTATAGGTAGAGTGTATCAAACACAAAATAATAGAGAATCTTTTGATGAATATTATAATAAAGCGATTGCTGCGGACCCCACTTTTCCTCCTGTGTATTATGCATTGTATAATTTTTATGCAGACTTAAATACTGAAACTGCAAAAGTGAATTTGGATTTATTTTTAAAGCATGCAGATAAGGATCCTTCCTTAGATATTTTTAATGCAGATTATTTATTTCGTGCAGGACAATATGATGCTTCTTTAGAAAAATCAAAAGCATTAGAAGCTACTATTGGAGTAGCGGCTTTGCCAAGATTAGGCGTTTTATTAGCATACAACTACGAGCGTAAAGGGGATTCTGCATTAGCAAAAAACTATATAGAACAATTTATTAATACTAGTCCGTCTGATAAAATTTCATCTTCTGATTACGAATTGGCTGTAAAAATAATTTCAAAATTTAGTGGTAATCAAGCAGCTTTAGGAGCTATTCTAGAAAAAGCAATTGCGGCTGATACTTCCAGAACCAACAAGTTGAAATATTACAAGTTAGGATATGAAATGTTAGAAAAATCTAATATGTATTCTGATGAATTAAAATGGTATGCGAAATATTCTGCCTTAAGAGGGGTCAAAGATGAGATTTACTACTATAAAACAGGAAGTATTGCATTAAATGCAAAAGATACAACGGTTGCTACTTCGATAGCTAAGGATTATATGGCAGCTTTCCCTGAAAAACCAAACGGGTACTCTTTTTATGTAAAAGCAGCTAGATTGGTGGATACAGCTAATAATACGGGGGTTTTATTTGAAGCAGTAACTGTTCAAAATCAGTTTTTATTGAAAAATGTAGCCAATAACAAACAGGGTCTGATTAACAACTACTATACCATGATTGGTTACTATAATGAGACCAAGTCCTATGAAAATGCGGTTGCAATGTGCGATAAAGTGTTGGAATTAGTGCCTAATGACCCCACCACATTGGGAGCAAAGGCGCAATTCACTAAAAACATTGAAATTTTGAAGAAAATGCAGAACGGTAAAGGGGGAGCGCCTGCTCCTGGAGCACCTAAAGCAGCAACAGATACCACTCAGATCAAAAAAGGCTAAATACGAATTTTAAGCACATTTCTCTGTGTAAAAAATAATTTAAAATTACTCCCCATTTATGGGGAGTTTTTCGTTTAATGGCAATCCTTTGCGTATTTTTGCAAATCCAAAAAAAAGTGTATGATTTTACTTCAGTACTTGATGTCAGCTAACGAATTAAATAGCGCCACCAATTACTTGCCCATCGCTTTACAAATGTTATTTGCAGGGGGCTTTGTTTCAATCATGTTTTTGTTGTCCAATTTCTTGGGACCCAAAAGAAAGACCTCCGATAAACTTGAAAACTTTGCGAGTGGAATTGAATCTCATGGAGATGCTAGATCGCCAATGGCGGTGAAGTATTTTCTAGTAGCCATTTTATTTGTACTGTTTGATGTGGAAGTCATTTTCTTTTATCCTTATGCAGTGAACTTTAAAAGTTTAGGCTGGGCAGGATTTTTTGAAGTCGTATTATTTGTTGTTTTTTTCTTGGTGGGTTTTATTTACATCCTTAAAAAAGGAGCCCTTAAATGGGAAGATTAATTTTATAAAAAACTTAATGCATACATATGCGTCCAGTCCGATTTAATATACATCCCAAAGAAGCGAATATCAATGAAGCTATTTCAATGGGTAAAGCACCAGATGGAGTTCCTGGCGATGGATTTTTCGCTACTCAACTAAGCTCTGTAGTAGGTTTAGCCAGAAAAAATTCTTTATGGCCTTTGCCATTCGCAACTTCTTGTTGCGGTATTGAATTTATGGCAACCATGGCATCTCATTATGATTTATCACGTTTTGGTTCTGAGCGTGTGGGATTTTCTCCACGTCAATGTGATTTATTAATGGTGATGGGTACCATTGCTAAAAAAATGGCTCCCGTATTAAGACAAGTGTATCTTCAAATGGCCGAACCTCGTTGGGTGATTGCAGTGGGAGCTTGTGCTTCTAGTGGCGGTATATTTGATACCTATAGCGTGTTGCAAGGAATTGATCAAGTGATACCAGTGGATGTATATGTACCAGGATGTCCTCCTCGCCCCGAAGCCATTATTGATGGTTTTATGAAAATCCAGGATTTAGTGGGCCAAGAAAGTATACGTCGTCGCAATAGTGATAAATACCGTGATTTATTAAATAGCTACGGAATTCAATAATAATTTTTAAATGATTGAATCAACAATGGCTTTAACGAACGAACATATTCAACAAAAACTAGTGAAGAAATTTGCCGAGCAAGTGTATGGCTTTTCTACCGATTCTGGTATTTTGTCTTTTGAATCATCTAAGGAACTCAATTTAAAAGTGTTACAATTTTTATATGATGAACCTAGTTTAGGATTTACTTTTTTAACCGATTTATGCGGTGTGAATTATCCTCAACAACCAGGAGCGGAATTAGTAGTCGTCTATCATCTACACAATTTTTCTGAAAATATTAGAATACGTTATTCTGTGGCAACAAATGTTGCTGAACCTCAAATATTCACAGCTACTAAATTATTTGAAAGTGCGAATTGGATGGAGCGTGAAACTTACGATTTCTTTGGAGTCAATTTTGTAGGTCATCCTAACTTGAAACGTATTTTAAATGTGGATGAAATGGATTACTTCCCATTAAGGAAAGAGTTTCCTCTAGAAGATCAAACAAGAATTGATAAGGACGATGAGATGTTTGGTCGCGGATAAAATTATTATGAAAGTAAAAGTGTAACAACATAAAAATGGAAGATCAGAATCATATAGCATTACCTAAAGGGTCCATTGAAAAAGCAACGACTACTTTAAATATTGGTCCTACCCATCCTGCAACGCATGGGGTATTCCAAAATATTATGGAAGTGGATGGAGAGCGGGTGGTGTCTACCGAACAAACGGTGGGCTATATTCATCGTGCTTTTGAAAAATTAGCAGAACGTCGTCCATTATATCAAATCACACCTATTACGGATCGTTTAAATTATTGCAGTAGCCCTATTAACAATATGGGGTGGCATATTACTTGTGAACGTTTTTTAAAAATAGAATTACCTAAGCGTGTTGATTATTTACGTGTTATCATTATGGAATTGGCGCGTATTTCGGATCATTTAATTTGTAATTCTATTGTTGGAGTGGATACAGGAGCTTATACCGGATTCTTGTATGTGATGCAATACCGTGAATTAATCTATGAAATATATGAAGAAGTATGTGGGTCCCGTCTTACTACTAATATTGGGCGTATTGGCGGCTTTGAAAGGAATTTCACAAATACAGCGTTTACGAAACTCGAGAAATTCTTAAATGAATATCCAAAAGTATTACGCGAATTTGAAAACTTGTTTACGCGCAATCGAATTTTCATGGAGCGTACACAAGGATCAGGAGGCATTAGTGCCGAAAGAGCGATGAACTATGGTTTTACAGGTCCTAATTTACGTGCTACTGGCGTTGACTATGATGTGCGTGTGCAACAACCTTACAGTAGTTATCAAGATTTTGATTTTAAAGTGCCGGTAGGAACAACGGGAGATAATTATGATCGTTTTTTAGTGCGTAATGCGGAAATGTGGGAAAGCCTTTCGATCATTCGTCAAGCATTTGAAAAAGTACAATCTTTTAAAGGAGCTGATGCAGAAGTGTTTCATGCATATGTTCCTGAATATTATCTTCCTAAAAAAGAAGATGTATACACTAAGATGGAAGCTTTAATATGGCATTTCAAAATCATCATGGGTGAAATTGAATTACCGAAAGGTCAAATATACAGTGCTGTAGAAGGAGGAAATGGGGAACTTGGATTTTATTTAATTAGTGACGGAGGAAGAACGCCTTTCCGTTTACATTTTAGACGTCCTTGTTTTATTTATTATCAAGCTTTTGAGGAATTAATTAAAGGAGGGATGTTAAGTGATGCGGTGGTGACCATGAGTAGTTTGAATTTGATTGCGGGTGAATTGGATGCTTAAGAAATAAAGGGATAAGTCCGTTATGATTTAGAAAAATGAAATTAGTAATATGAGTCTTCAATTTAATGACGAACAAATGACCGAGTGTAAGCGCTTGGTAGCTCGTTATCCAGAGGGGAAACAAAAAAGTGCAGTCTTGCCTGTGTTGCATTTGGCACAAGATAGTTTTGGAGGATGGTTGTCAACGGAAGCCATGGATTACGTTGCTCAAATATTAAATATAGAACCTATTGAAGTATATGAAGTAGCCACTTTTTATTCCATGTACAATTTAAAACCAGTGGGTAAATATGTGTTTGAGGTTTGTCAAACAGGACCTTGTATGATTAGTGGTTCTGATAATATCATTCAATACCTACAACAAAAACTTTCTATTCAACCAGGTGAAACCACCCAAGATGGTTTGTTTACTTTAAAATTAGTAGAATGTTTAGGGGCTTGTGGCTATGCGCCCATGATGCAAGTAGGAAAAATTTATCGCGAGCATTTAACTAAAGAAAAAGTAGATGCGATTATTGCAGAATACACACAACAAGCAGCTCATCAACAATAACAAGTAGTATAAACGAATAAAAATGGGTGTAAAATTATTATTAGAAAAAGCACATGTGCCGGGAATTCGTTCTTACGATGTGTATCGCCGTGAAGGAGGATATCGCTCGGTTGAAAAGGCTTTGAAAGAAATGAATCCAGAATCCATTGTGGAAGAAGTGAAGAAAAGCGGATTGCGTGGACGTGGTGGTGCAGGTTTTCCTGCAGGAATGAAATGGAGTTTTATTGCTAAACCTGAAGGGGTACCACGTCATTTGGTTTGTAATGCAGATGAAAGTGAGCCTGGAACTTTTAAGGATCGTTATTTAATGGAGTTCTTGCCTCATTTATTAATAGAAGGGTTGATTGTGTCAAGTTTTGCATTAGGTTCTAATGACACCTACATTTATATCAGAGGAGAATATGCATGGATCACCGATATTTTAGAAACAGCCATCGATGAAGCAAAAGCGAATGGTTGGTTAGGAAAAAATATTTTAGGAACAGGCTTTGATTGTAACATACATGTGCAACGTGGTGCAGGAGCTTATATCTGTGGGGAAGAAACTGCATTGATAGAATCTTTAGAAGGTAAAAGAGGAAACCCTCGTATTAAACCTCCTTTCCCAGCCATCCAAGGTTTATGGCAACGTCCAACGGTAGTGAATAATGTAGAAACTTTAGCCGCAGTGGTTCCTATCATCAATATGGGGGGTGATGAATACGCAAAAATTGGAGTAGGTCGTTCTACAGGTACTAAATTAATTTCGGCATGTGGTAATATTAATAAACCTGGTGTGTATGAAATTGATATGACCATTTCGGTAGAAGATTTTATTTACAGCGATGAATATTGCGGTGGTATTGCAAATGGTAAAAAATTAAAAGCATGTATTCCAGGAGGATCTTCAGTCCCTATTTTACCTGCTAACTTATTATTAAAAACAGCCAAAGGAGAAACCCGTTACATGAACTATGAAAGTTTAAGTGATGGTGGTTTTGCAACAGGATCTATGATGGGTTCGGGTGGTTTTATTGTGTTAGATGAGGATCAATGTATTGTAAAGAACACGTATACATTAGCTCGTTTTTATCGCCATGAAAGTTGTGGACAATGTTCGCCTTGTAGAGAAGGAACAGGCTGGATGGAAAAAATATTACAAAAAATAGAAACAGGAAAAGGAACTAGCAGTGATATTGATTTATTATGGGACATTCAACGCAAAATCGAAGGCAATACTATTTGTCCTTTAGGTGATGCGGCAGCATGGCCTGTAGCAGCAGCGATTCGTCATTTCCGTGATGAGTTTGAATGGCATATTCAACATCCTGAAGAAGCACAAATAAGAAATTTCGGTTTACAACACTATGCAGATCCAATTCATGTACCTGCATAACATAGAACGATAAACTATGAGCGAACAAAATTTATTTAAAGTCACGATTGACAACATCACGATAGACGTACCTGCGGGCACGACTATTTTGCAAGCAGCACGTAAAATTGGTGGTCAAGTGGCACCTCCTGCGATGTGTTATTATAGTAAGCTGGAAGGTAGTGGCGGAAAGTGCCGCACTTGTTTAGTAGAAGTATCAAAAGGTTCTGAAAAAGATCCAAGACCTATGCCAAAATTAGTGGCATCATGTCGCACTACGGTGATGGATGGAATGGAAGTGAAAAATATTACCAGCGATAAAGTAATAGATGCTAGAGCAAGTGTTGTAGAATTTTTATTAATCAATCATCCTTTGGATTGTCCTATATGTGATCAAGCTGGCGAATGTCATTTACAGGATTTAAGTTTTGATCATGGAAAAGCAGGTACTCGATTTGAATTTCAAAAAAGAACTTTCAAAAAACATGATTTAGGAAAAAATATACAATTGCATATGACGCGTTGTATATTATGTTATCGTTGTGTATTTACAGCTGACCAATTAACACAAAAAAGAGTGCATGGAATTTTAGACAGAGGAGATCATGCAGAAATTGCAACACATATTGAGAAGAGTTTGGATAATGAATTTATAGGTAACGTGATTGATGTATGTCCAGTAGGAGCTTTAACCGATAAAACTTTCCGATTTAAAAATCGTGTTTGGTTTTTAAAACCTATGGATGCACATCGTGATTGTCCTACCTGTTCAGGAAGAGTTACCTTATGGAACAGAGGAGATGAAGTATATAGAGTGACTGCCCGTAAAGATGAGTGGGGAGAAATTGAAGATACACCTGACGGAAAACCAGGTTGGATTTGTAATACTTGTCGATTTGATACAAAAAATGCAAATGATTGGGTGATTGAAGGGCCTCGAGCTATTAATCGTCAATCGGTTATTGCACAAGGTCATTACCAAGGTACAGTGGGTATGACAAAACCACAAGAAACTTTTGGTGCCATTAATGATGGCCGCACTCCCCATTTATTAATGGACATACATGATGAGAGTGAAGTGAATAAAAATGACGATTATATTAGTAAGAACAATATTGAAAACGCCTAATTGAAAAGAATATGAATTTGTTAGCAGTAGATATGGCTTTTATTATTGAGAAATTAATTCTGATTGCTATTGTAGTATTTGCCAGTTTAGGTATTGCCTTATACACCACTTTTGGGGAACGTAAAGTCGCTGCAATATTACAAGATCGTCCAGGACCTAATAGAGCAGGACCTTTTGGTTTATTACAACCTTTAGCGGATGGTTTAAAACTCATCATGAAGGAAGAAATCATTCCAACTGCATCCAGTAAGTGGTTATTTATTTTAGGTCCGGGCTTAGCCATGACTGCAAGTTTAATGACCTGCGCTGTGATTCCATGGGGATCTGCGGTGGAAGTGTTTGGACGTAAAGTGGAATTGCAAATTGCCGATGTAAATATTGGAATATTATATGTGTTTGCGGTGGTGAGTATGGGAGTGTATGGTATCATGATTGGTGGATGGGCTTCTAATAATAAGTTTTCTTTGATGTCTGCTTTACGTGCTGCATCTCAAGCTATAAGTTACGAGTTAGCAATGGGCTTAGCTTTAATTGCTTTATTAATGTCTACCGGAACATTGAGTTTAAAGACGATAGTGGAACAACAAGTAGCGGGTCATTGGTGGAATGTGGTTTATCAACCTTTGGGTTTTTTAATATTTTTTATCACTGCGATGGCAGAGTGTAATCGAACTCCCTTTGATTTACCCGAAGCTGAAAACGAATTAAACTTTGGTTATCATCAGGAATATTCTTCCATGAAATTGGGATTCTACTTATTTGCTGAGTATATTAATATGATAATGAGTAGTGCCATTATGGCTTCGATGTATTTTGGCGGATACGACTTGCCTTTCTTCAATGAAAGTAGTGTGGCGCCCAATATTGCGGCTTTAATTGGAGTAGGAACCTTATTAATAAAAATTGTGTTGTTTATATTCTTATTTATGTGGATTCGTTGGACCATCCCACGTTTTAGATATGATCAACTCATGAACTTAGGTTGGAAAACAATGATACCATTAGCGTTATTTAATATGTTATTAACGGGCGCTTTGATATTGTCTAAATTATAAAATCAATTATTGCAATTATAATATGCAAGCATTAACTAATAGAGCATTAGCAGTCAATCGTAAACCCATGACTTTCTGGGAGCGATTATATTTGATCAATATCATCAAAGGGATGTTTATTACGTTTGGGCATATGTTTAAAAAACAACCCACGGTAAGATATCCCGAACAAAAACGTGAGTTCAGTCCAGTATTTAGAGGCTTGCACGTTTTAAATAGAGACGAAGAAGGGCGTGAAAGATGTACCGCTTGCGGATTGTGCGCCGTAGCATGTCCTGCGGAGGCCATCACTATGGAAGCTGCTGAAAGAAAAGAAGGGGAAGAAAATTTATATAGAGAAGAAAAATACGCCGCTAATTATGAGATCAATATGTTGCGTTGTATATTCTGCGGTTTATGTGAGGAAGCTTGCCCTAAGGATGCTATTTATTTAAGTGAAACCTTTGCCCCCGCTAATTTTACGCGCAAAGGGTTTATTTATGAAAAACAAGATTTATTAATTCCCAATGTCACTACCGAAGCAGCTGCTTTTGGTGAAGCAAAAGGAGTCTAAGCATATTTGATATGAGTACTTTACAAATTTTATTTTTTGCTTTATCTGCATTTGCTATTATCAGTGCCATCATGGTATTGGTGAGCAAAAACCCCATTCATAGTGTGTTGTGGTTGATACTAGTATTTTTTGCTATTTCAGGGCACTATATATTATTGAATGCGCAATTTTTGGCCATCGTGAATATTATTGTGTATGCAGGTGCGATTATGGTATTGTTCTTATTTGTGATCATGTTAATGAATGTAAAAAAAGACAAAGAACCACAAAAGCAATTATTTGTAAAATTGATAGGGGTGATTACAGGAGGTAGTTTCTTAACCTTATTAGTAGCCATCGTAAAGCAAACAGTTCAAATTGATGGGAAACAAGTAATGATGAAAGAAGGGGCTATTGGTTTAATACACCCTTTGGGGAAAGTATTGTTTAGCGACTATGTAGTTCCTTTTGAAATAAGTAGTGTGTTGTTTTTAAGTGCGATGGTGGGAGCAGTTATTATTGGAAAAAAATAAAAATTATTGAGTGATGCCTATACATTATTATATCTATTTGAGTTTGGCCCTATTTTGTATTGGGGTGACAGGGGTTTTAACAAGACGCAATGCTATTATTGTTTTTATGTGCATTGAACTTATGTTAAATGCCGTGAATTTATTATTGGTGGCATTTTCTAAAATGTTTTATGGATTTGGATTGGCAGAATCACCCAATAGTATCGTAGGTATTGATGCTCAAATTTTTGTATTTTTTATTATGGTTGTAGCTGCCGCAGAAGTGAGTGTGGGTTTGGCTATCATCGTTATGATGTATCGAAACACACATTCGGTTGACATCAATTTCTTAAACAGATTAAAGAATTAACTCATTTCGCATGAAAGTAATAATAGCGTTCATCCTACTTTGGCCTTTAGCTGGATTTTTATTCAACGGGTTAGGTCGTAATTTTTGGAGCAAAAAAATAATTGCCTATAAAGCGACTGGTTATATAGTTGCTTCCTTTATTTTAAGCGTTTTTGCTTTTATGAATGTTCAGGAATATGGAGCAGTAACAGTTCATTATTTTGATTTTATAAATACAGCCACGTTAAAAATTCCATTTGATTTTAAAGTGGATGCATTATCCAGTTTATTTTTATTAGTTATAACAGGAGTGGGTTCTTTGATACATTTATATTCTACCGCTTATATGAAGGAGGAGACAGCGCCTCATTATGCGCGTTACTTCGCTTATCTTAATTTATTTATTTTCTCCATGTTACTGTTAGTATTGGGTGACAATTTCGTGGTGATGTTTATAGGATGGGAAGGGGTGGGGTTATGTTCTTATTTACTAATTGGCTATTGGTTTACCAATGGCAATTATAATGCAGCCGCTAAAAAAGCGTTTGTCATGAATCGTATTGGCGACTTAGGTTTTTTATTGGCTATATTTTGGATGGTTGTTAAATTAGGAACGGTGAGTTATGGAGATGTATTTACGGAAGCAAGTTTAGCGAAATTATCAAGTACCGATATCACTGCGATTACTTTATTATTATTTGTAGGTGCGATGGGTAAGAGTGCACAAATACCATTATATACTTGGTTACCCGATGCCATGGCGGGTCCTACTCCAGTTTCTGCCTTAATCCATGCTGCAACGATGGTGACAGCGGGTATTTATATGATTACCAGAAGTAATGTTTTATTTAGTCATAGTGAATGCACGCAAACAGTCATTGCCATCATTGGAATTAGTACGGCATTGTTAGCAGCTACTATTGCCATCAAACAAAATGATATCAAAAAAGTATTAGCGTATTCAACCGTGAGCCAATTGGGTTATATGTTTTTAGGTTTAGGAGTGGGTGCTTATACAGGTGCTGTTTTTCATGTGATCACACATGCATTCTTTAAAGCTCTATTATTTTTAGGAGCAGGTTCGGTGATTCATGCCATGCATCATGAACAAGATATTCAAAAAATGGGCGGGTTAAAATCCAAATTACCTATCACACATCTTACTTTCTTGATTGGTTGTATTGCCATTGCAGGGATCCCTCCATTTAGTGGCTTCTTTTCAAAAGATGAAATATTAACTGCAGCGTATGAAAAAAATCCTATTTACTATTATTTAGGGATACTTGGTGCTGCGATGACTGCATTTTATATGTTTCGTTTGTATGCTTCCACTTTTTTAGGAAAGTTTAGAGGTACGGATGATCAAGCTCATCATTTACATGAAAGTCCAATAGCGATGACTTTGCCACTTATTTTATTAGCAATAGCAAGTGCAATTGCAGGGGCCATTGGAGTGCCTGAAATTATGGGAGGTCATCATTGGTTAGCTAGTCATTTAACTGCGATAGTGGGTGCACCACATACTTCCCATTTAGCTCCAACAACAGAATGGATGTTAATGGGTATTTCGGTATCTATTGCAATCATTGCTGTCATCATTGCAATATCTATCTATCGTAAAAAAACAGAGGAAGAACCACAAACAGCATTAGGCAAATTCTTGTATAATAAGTGGTATGTGGATGAATTATATGACGCAGTCATGGTGAGACCATTAGATAAACTAGCTGCCTTTTTGAAAAATACCATCGAGAAAAATGTGATTGATGGAGCCGTCAATGGTACAGGTAAAATGGTGCAATATGGATCTCGTCAAATAAGATTAATGCAAAGCGGTCAGGTGGGGTATTATATATTATTCATGGTATTGAGTATCATTTTACTTTTTGTTTTATGGTTTAATGATGCTACTATTCTTCGCTTTTTTTACAAATTGACACACTAAAATTATAAGAAACGATATGTTACTTTCAATCCTACTTATTCCTTTTATCACTGCATTGTTATTGCTTTTTATAAAGGATGCCAAAAAAGCCAATAACATAGCCTTGGTGACTAGCGCGGCCACTTTAGCTATTAGCATTTGGGTAGCAATGAAAGGCGCTCCGGATTTTAATCAAGCTTGGATTGCAGCATTAAACAGTCGATTTTTATTACATGCAGATGGTTTAGCAAAAATTTTAGTATTGTTGACTACGATCAGTTTCCCTGCTATTTTATGGGCGACTGGATCTAATTCATTAGCGCAAAAAAATATTTTCATTTCTCTTTTATTATTTACGCAAGCTGGATTACTAGGTGTGTTTTTAGCAGGGGATGCTTTATTATTTTACTTCTTTTGGGAACTAGCCCTTATTCCTGTTTATTTTTTATGTTCCATTTGGGGTGGAGAAAAACGAATTGCTATTACATTCAAATTTTTCATTTATACTTTCTTAGGTTCATTAATGATGTTAGCGGGTATTATCTTTTTATATACCCATAGTGCCGAGCCTAATTTTTTAATTCAAAACTTTGTGCATGCAACATTAACTCCGGGGCAACAGATGACTGCGTTTGTATTGTTTTTTATTGCCTTTGCAATTAAAATGCCCATCTTTCCGTTACATACTTGGCAACCAGATGTCTATGAACAATCACCTACTGCAGTCACTATGGTGATGAGTGCAGTCATGGTCAAAATGGGATTGTATGGTGTAATCAGATGGCTATTGCCTTTGTTTCCAGTGGCAGCAAAGTCAGCGGCTGTCATCGTGGTAGATCTTTCAGTGATTGGCGTTTTATATGCTTCTTTTATTGCCATCAAACAAGACGATATCAAAAGATTAATTGCTTATTCTTCCATAGCGCATATTGGATTAATGAATGCTGCTTTATTTACCCATCAAGCTATTGGCGTGCAAGGAGTGTTGATTCAACTTTTTTCACATGGCATTAATGTCTTGGGACTATGGATCATCGCAGATATTATTGAACAACAAACTGGAACCAGATCTATGTTGGCTATGGGAGGCCTTGCTAAAAAACAACCCACCCTTGCTATATTATTAGTGGCTTTTGCTTTTGCAAATATTGCACTACCATTAACCAATGCTTTTGTGGGCGAGTTTTTAATTTTTAATGGGTTATTCCAATTCCATCCTTGGGTAGCTGCTTTTGCTGGAGTGAGTGTTATACTTTCTGCTATTTACACTTTAAATATGGTGCAAAAAGTGGCGTATGGCGAAGTGAGTGAAGCGACTCAAAAAATAAATTTTATAAACAAAGGGGCTCAATGGGCTTTAATCATTTTATTGATCATCGTATTTGCAAGTGGGGTCTATCCACAACCCTTATTTGATTTAACTGCAGATACCTTACAACAAATGTTTGTCAAATAATTAAAAGTATTAGTAATGAATGCAATTATAGTTTCTGCTTTATTAGGTGTTATCATGATGTTCACCTCTTGGGGGATTAAAGGGGAGAAATCTCAAAAATATATCGCTTTGATAGGGTTGGCCATTTTAATCTTAGCTAATTTAAGCCAATTGAATGGCTGGTATGTGATGGAGTATGATACCAAAGGGATGCTTGCATTTTCTCGTTATGGCATTTATGCAAATACAATTTTGTTTACACTTACATTCCTTTATGTTTGGATCAATGGCGATGAAATATCTAAAATAGGGAATCATGCTGCCGATTTTTACGCCTTATTCTTTTTCATTTTATGCGGGGCGAGTGTATTGACTAGTTTTGATAATTTATTAATGTTGTTTATAGGAATTGAAATGTTATCTATTCCTTTATATATTTTAACAAGTTCCGATAAAACAAGTTTAATTAGTAATGAAGCAGGGTTAAAGTATTTTTTAATGGGGGCTTTTTCTACAGGCATTTTATTATTGGGTATTACTTTTATATATGGTGCCACAGGAAGTTTTCATTTAACCGTTCCTGAAACGGGTTTTAAGTATGAAATGTTCATGCGCTCAGGCGGGTTGATTCTCATTTTTGTTGCTATGAATTTTAAAGTGTCGGCTGCTCCGTTTCATTTTTGGACACCCGATGTATATGATGGCGCACCTACTGTATTTACTTCTTTCATGGCAACGATTGCCAAAGCAGCTGGCTTTTTTGCTTTTATGTCTATGTTTCAAGTTCAATACCAAGCTTTAGGATATAGCTGGACCATACTATTACCATTTGTCATAATAAGTACTTTAATAATTGGTAATGTGACCGCCGTATTTCAACGCAGTGTTAAAAGAATGCTCGCTTATTCTAGCATTGCTCAAGCAGGTTTCATGTTATTTGCTTTATACAAACCTTCTACTTTTGCCAATGAAGGTATTTTATTATACGCTTTTGTGTATTCTGTAGCTAGTATTGGAATGTTTGGAGTCCTTATTAAAATGAAAGAAAATAGTATTGAAGGTTTTAATGGCTTAGCAAAAGCGCATCCACTGCTTGCTTTTGTGACGAGTATTTTTTTGTTTTCATTGGCAGGGATTCCTTTAACGGGAGGCTTCTTTGCTAAATATTATATGATCAATGCTATTTTAGTAGCGGGCGCCGGATTGTGGTTAGTGATTGTTGCTTTAGTTTTCGCAGCCATCAGCGTGTACTATTATTTTAAGATCCTACAAGCCATGTATTTTGTAACGGGCGAGCCAGCTCTAGGAGAGATTAATAATACCTATCCCTATAAATTATTAGTGCTGGCTGTTTTACTGCTTATCCTTGGTGTTTTCCCTAATCTATTGCTCAATTATCTCTACTTTTAGCCGTTCTTCAAATAGTCAAACACTACAAAGGGACATTGTTGAATCTGTATTACCTTTGGGTTTCAGAATAAAACTATTGTATGACCCTACAGGATTCTTTTTCATTAGCTTGGCGCACTATTCGAAGTAATAAATTAAGAACAGGTATCACGGTTGCTATCATTGCTTTTGGTATCATGGCTTTGATAGGAATTATCACTGCTATTTCTGCCATGAATCAAAGTTTAAAGGAAAATTTTTCCTTCATGGGAGCCAATGCATTTAGTATTCGTTATAAGGAATTGAATGCGCGAATGGGTGGCCCAAGAGATGATGATTTTACGAAAGTAAAAAAGGGACAAAAAGAAAAAAAATCAAATCTAAACAAGGTAATACGACTAGAAGAATCGGCTTATTTTAAAGATCATTATGGGTTTAGTCGTGCACAAGTAAGTGTGTATCGTAGAGGGAATGGAAATAATGAATTGCATTATCAAAATAAAAAAACCAATCCTCAAATTACTATGTGGGGTGGCGATGAAAACTATTTAGCAGTGAATGGGTATCAAATTGATGCGGGCCGTAATTTAAATAATGTGGATATGCTAAGTGGTCGTAATGTTTGTTTAATTGGAAGTAATGTGGCTGCTAAATTATTCCCATCGAGTCCCGAAAAAAGCGTTGATAAAGTAATCTTAGTGGGAGGTAAACCTTATCGTGTGATTGGCTTGTTGAAATCAAAAGGATCTAGTGCTATGATGCGTCAAGATGATATGATTTTAACGTCTATCAATAATTTAAGACAGTATGAAAATAATGCTTCTTACAATATTGGAGTAATGGTAAATAATGTTGCCGAATTAGATCCGGCTATTGGAGAGTCTATTGAGCAAATGAGAAAAGCTCGAAGATTAATTCCTGCTGAAGCAGATAATTTTGTGGTGGACAAAAGCGACAAGTTTGCGGATATGTTTATTGGCTTTTTAGCGGGCATTAGTGGCGCCGCAGGCGCCATTGGTATGATTACTTTAATTGGTGCAGCTATTGGTTTGATGAATATAATGTTGGTTGCAGTGAATGAACGTACTAGAGAAGTAGGTTTAATAAAAGCCTTAGGAGGAAAGAAAAGAGATGTACGCAGACAATTTTTATTTGAAAGTATTTTAATCAGCGTATTAGGTGCTGTATTTGGAATTATTTTAGGTGTGTTAGTGGGTAATATTTTTAGTTTGGTTTTACACACTGGTTTTGTTGTACCGTGGTTGTGGGTGGTGATTGGAATTGTTATATGTTCTATAGTAGGATTGGCTGCAGGTATTTATCCAGCCATGAAAGCCGCTTCTTTAAATCCTATTAATGCTTTGAGATACGAATAAAAAAGAGCCACTTAAAATATCCTTAATAAGTAATTATTAATTATTAATACATCGTTCTAACCCACTGTTATAAGTTACAAGCATTAAAAAACCCCGTTCCGAAATTTCGGAACGGGGTTTTTTGTAAAATTCGTTCCGAATCATCGGAACGAATTTTTAAGAAAGCATTATTTAGGATCTAATGCTTTCTTAATTCTATCTTGTAAATCAGCGTAGTGATTTTGAGTGGTTCCATCATTACTATTTGCTGTTTTTAATGCAGCAGCTAATTTTTTCAATTGTGATTTTACTTCAGATAAAATATCTGAATTTTCAACATCTACTGGAGCTCCCATTCTAAATGCTCCTGTAACTGCAGAAGCAGCAGCTGAAGCAGGCGCTGGGTTTAGTAAATCATCTAATTGACTTACATACGTTTTTTGTAGGTTTCTGCGATTGATGTCAGCAGCATTTTGAGTGGTTAATTCACTGAATAAACCTTTTCTTAAGTCTTCCATCATATCGTGTAAAGAATAAGAAGTATTTCCGAAACGATTACTACTTGTACTTAATCTTAACAAACGACTTTTATCTAACAAGCTTTTTAAAGTACTTGTTTGAATTCCTTGAACACGTTCGTTCGCATTAGGGTTAGAGATTTTATTTAAAATATTTTTATCTAACAACCAAGTAGGTGTTGTAAATAGTTGCGTTTGTAAAAAGTTCATTGCACTTTTTTGCATCGCCACTGGAGTAGGTGTATAAACATCTCCTGGTTCTTCTATACTTTTAAAAGTTTCATTAATACCGCCAATGTTTTTTGAAACATGACCCATGTATCTGTTAAATTGACCTGCTAATTGCAAATAAACTTCACTTAAATTTTCATATCTGTCTGCTTCTTCTTTTGTCCACTCTGGTAATTTCACTAAAATACGCTTCAAGTTTTTAATACCATATTCGCTCGCTACCACAGCGTTATCACTTAAGTCTTCTGTTTGAGCGCGAGGATCATCGTTGCGACCTTCCCCACCAAACCATACTCTTGGATTATTTTTTAAAGCATCGACAATCCATTTGTTGTTTACTTTTTTATCTTCATTCACATCACTGATACCAGTGTAGGTATAGCCCCACTTAATAGCCCATTTGTCATAATCACCAATGCGTGGGAATAAACCTGATTGGTTAATATGATCTTCTGGTTGTGCGACATAGTTGAAACGAGCATAATCCATAATAGAAGCAGTGTGACCGTTAGCTTCTACCCATGTTTTATCTCTTAATTTTTCTACTGGAGTTTTGCTACTGCTACCCATATTATGTCTTAAACCTAAAGTGTGACCTACTTCATGAGATGAAACAAAACGGATTAAGTTACCCATCAAGTCGTCATCAAATTTCATTTTGCGTGCAGTAGAATCTACAGCAGCAGTTTGAATCATATACCAATCATGCACTAAACTCATTACATTATGATACCAACCAATATGGCTCTCTAAAATTTCACCACTTCTTGGATCGTGGACTTGAGGTCCATATGCATTCTCAATATCAGAAGCGAAATAACGAATCACGCTAAAACGAGCATCTTCTAAACTCATAGTACTATCGTTAGGCCATTCTTTACCTACGATGGCATTTTTCCAACCTGCTTTTTCAAAGGCAGCATTCCAATCATTCACCCCTGCTATTAAATAAGGCACCCATTTTTTAGGAGTCGCAGGATCGATATAATAAATGATTTGTTTTTTAGGCTCTACTAATTCACCTTTTTTGTATTTATCCATATCCTGCGGTTTAGGCTCTAATCTATAACGCACAGCAAAAGTTTGGTTTTCAACTTTATGTTGATCATCAGAATACTCTACAAAATTGTCTGCGAAGTAACCCACACGTGGGTCAAATAATCGACGACTCATTGGAGTTTTAGGCAATAACAAAACCGATGTATTTAACTCAAAAGTAATTGCACCAGCATTGTTGGCTGCAGGAACAGAACTTCCTCCGCCCATGGGACCTGCCATAGGGCTTCCAGCACTCGCAGAGTAGGTTTTTACAGTTCTGATCTCCATATTAATAGGGTAGCTCTTAATGCTTTCAATATAAGATCTGTCAGAAGCTAAGGCGGTGACTCCAAAATTGCGTTTATCTCCACTGGTTAAGCTTACTGCTTGGTTGTCACCTTTAAAAAAGTCAGTCACATCAATGATGGAACTATTGGAATCTTTCCCGTAGGCTTTGACGTCAAAAGCGGCTACAATGGGATCTAAATAAGAGTTTTTAACTGCCTTAGAGATTACTTGAGATGAATCTGCAGCACTAATTAAAGTCACTACTCTCATGAAAATGCGTTGGTTAGGTCCTTTTTCAAAGGAAATACTTTGCTCGTTGACTTCTTCCCCGCCGTATTTTCTAGCACCACCTGGTACTTTTACGTAACGGGTTACTGCCAATAATTCTCTACCCAATAAATTATCAGGTATTTCAAAGTAGTATTTATCGTCTTGAAGATGAACGCTAAACACTCCTTTTTGGCTCACTGTTTTTTTAGTAATGAATTCACTAAATGCTTTGGGCCCGATTTTTACAGGCGGAGCATCTTTTTTAGCCCCATTTAAGGCGCTAGTATCTGGCCTTTGCATAGGCATTTGATCGGGTCTTGGACCTCCTGGACCTCCTGGTCTTTGTGCCGAAATGGTAGTTTGCAGAAGCGCTAAAAAGCTGACTGCGACTATGATTTTTTTCATATTACACTTTATTAAATGATAAAATAGAAATATAAATATACAAGTCTTCCCCCAACACTAGTTAGTTTGTATAAAATTTATGATAAAAAAATACCTTGAAATTTGTTTCAATCAATAAATTACTTATTTTGTAACCCCTAAGAAACTAGTGCGGACAGATTTTGTGAAATCTATACCAATAGTCAATAGGGTTAAAAACTTTTAAAAATATTTTAATTTAAAACCAAAAATCAATTGAATCATGGCTGAGACTAAACCAACTGCAACAGCAGCTTCTAAGAAAGCTGCACAGCCGCAACAAAGCGGAAATTTGATTGCAACTTTAGCACCAATCGCTTGTATTGTAGCAGGCTATGTTATTTGGCGCTTTGTGCTAGGTAACGCGAGTAATTTTACGAATCCTGATCCGAGTGGTGGTTTCTGGCCTTCACACAAAGGACCTAAAGGAACATTTACCAAAATGTATGAGGGTGGTATCGTAGTACCTGTATTAATTGGTAGCTTATTAATCGTTTTAACTTTCGTTATTGAAAGATTATTAACTATTAAAAAAGCAGCGGGTAATGGTAACATTACTGAGTTCATTCGTAAAATCCAATTTCATTTAGCAAACAAAGAAGTGGATAAAGCACTTGTTGAATGCGACAAACAAAAAGGATCTGTAGGTAATGTAATGAAGTCTGGTTTGACTAAGTACAAAGAGATGATCTCTAATACAGAATTAGATACAGATCAAAAAGTATTGAATATTCAAAAAGAAATTGAAGAAGCAACTGCGTTGGAATTACCTATGTTGGAAAAGAATTTAGTATTCTTATCTACTATCGCATCTGTAGCTACCTTATTAGGTTTGTTCGGAACGGTATTAGGTATGATTCGTTCTTTCTCTAAATTAGGTGAAGAAGGGGGTGGTGAAGCTGCTCGTGAATTATCACAAGGTATCTCTGAAGCGTTGTATAATACAGCGTTAGGTATTGGTACTTCTGCTGTAGCAATCATTATGTATAACGTCTTTACTACAAGTATTGATGGTATCACATACGGCATCGATGAGTCTGGTTTTACTTTGACTCAAAGTTTTGCTGCGAACTACAAATAATAATCATTAAAGGTGGCAACACCTTTTAATTTTAAAAAGAATATACAATGGGTAGAGCCAAATTACCTCGTAAGAGTACCACCATCGACATGACTGCCATGTGCGATGTGGCTTTCCTTTTATTGTCTTTCTTTATCTTGACTACTAAGTTCAAGCCTTCTGAAGCAATAGCGGTAACAACACCTAGTTCGGTGTCTTCCAAAGTTGCTCCAACAAAGGATTTTGTTTTAATTACTATAGATAAAGATGGCAAAGTATTTCTAACCATTGATGACAAGCAAAAAAGAGAAACCATTGTCAACTCCTTAAATGCAACCAAAAATTTAGGATTAGATGTGGCAGCTTTTAAAAGTGCAAACTTTATTGGAGCGCCATTTAGTGGGTTAGCTTCTTTTTTAGCGATCACTGAAGAAAACAGAAAAGGAAATCAGTTACCTGGTATTCCTTGTAAGGACAGCACTAATAATGAATTAATTACTTGGATGCAAGTAGTTAATGAAGCGTATACTGGTACTAAAATGGATCTTTTGTTAAAGGGAGATAACCTTGCAAAATATCCAGCCTTCAAAGGAGTACTTACTGCGTTTAAGAAAAATAATATTCAAAAGTTTCAAATGATTACCAATCCTGAAAATGCACCCGCAGGTTCAGAGTTGTATAAAAAATCAATGGCTGGCGAAAAACAGGAAAATTAATTATAAACTAATAAAAGCTATTTGTTATGGCAGAATTAGATACCTCGGGTGGTGGACATAAAAAGAAAGGACCAGGGGTCAAGAAAGGAAAAAAGTTATCTACGCGTGTGGATTTGACACCGATGGTGGACTTAGGTTTCTTGTTGATCACCTTCTTTATTTTCACTACCACGATGAGTCAACCCACCGCAATGAAGTTGCTTTTGCCTGATGATAAAGCAAAACCCGAAGAGCAAAATAAAGCAAAGGAATCCGGCGCTTTAACTATCTTGATGGGTAATGATAATCATATTTATTATTACGAAGGTCAATTAAAAGTAGATGCCTCTAATTTTTTATCTGCATCTTATAATGGAGAAAATTCCATTCGTGATGTAATCTTAAAAAAGAAAGCCTACGTTCGAAGTATTGCTCAAGATCCAAACGATCCTGAACATGATTTAGTAATAGTAATTAAACCTAGTTCAACATGTACTTACAAAAACGTAATTGATATTTTAGATGAAATGTCAATCAACGTGGTTAAAAAATATGCATTAGTTGATATTTTTGATATTGAAGAACAGTTGGTTAAAAAGTCAGACGAGAACTCAAAATCTTCTAGCAATTAAAAGCATTTAAAATGGACATAAACAAAATATTAACCGCCGATATTCTAGACCTCATTTTTGAGGGAAGATTTAAGGAGTATGGTGCTTATGAACTAAGAAAAACATATAATGATCGTCTTAAGAAAGCGATAATTGGTATGCTTAGTATCACAATACTTTTGGCAGGTGGTGCTATTTGGTCTAATTCAGCAAAAAAGTCTAAGACTGAAATTGTAGTAACAGATGTTTCTTTAACAGATGTTGCACAAGAAAAAAAGGCACCTCCACCTCCACCACCTCCTCCAAAGCAAGAACCACCAAAAGTGGAAATGGCAAAATTTACACCTCCTAAAATTGTAAAAGACGAGGAAGTGAAAAAAGATGATGAGGTAAAAGAGGTTGAAAAACTAGAAGACGTTAAAATTGGTGTAGTTGATCAAAAAGGGATTAAAGATGATGGATTAGTTCCTGTAGAACAAAGTACAGGGGTTGCGCCAGCACCTGCTGAAGATGATGAAAATAAAATCTTTACAGTGGTACAAATTCCAGCTGAATTTCCTGGAGGTCAACAAGGATGGATTCGTTATTTAGAAAGAACATTAAACAGAGACTTGCCTGTTGAAAACGGTGCACCTACTGGAAAATATAGTGTAGTTGTTTCTTTTATTGTATCTAAGGATGGTACCATTTCGGAAGTAAAAGCCGAAAATGATCCAGGCTATGGTACTAAGGATGAAGCAGTTCGTGTTATCCAAAAAGGTCCTAAATGGAAGCCTGCTGTTCAAAATGGACGTAACGTAATTTATCGTCACAGACAAGCTATCGTATTTATGGTTTCTGAAGATTAATACTTTTCAGTTCAACCTTACAAAATGCATATAAAAGCCCCTCGAGTAATCGGGGGGCTTTTTAGTGTAATTTTTCAAGTCACTGCTTTCAAATAATTACCACCATTAAGTTTACCTTTGTGTATGCGTGAAAATTTAAGTGCATGGAATGATACGATTGTAGCTCTGGCAACCGCGCCAGGATTAGGAGCCATTGCAGTGATTCGACTCAGTGGACAGGAAGCTATACAAATTGTAAATAGTGTATTTCCTTCCAAGGATTTATCATTGGCTAAAACACATACTGCGCATGTGGGTAAATTAATGGAAGGAACTAAAGTTATAGATGAAGTGGTAATTACTTTATATCGAGCTCCCAAATCATATACAGGGGAAGAAGTGGTTGAAATTTCTTGTCATGGCTCACCCTTTATTCAAGACAGTATTTTGCAAAGTATGATTCATATAGGAGCAAGAATGGCCAAGCCTGGTGAATTTACGCAACGTGCTTTTTTAAATGGCAAATTGGATTTAACACAAGCAGAAGCGGTGGCCGATTTAATTGCTAGTAATACAGAAGCTTCTCGTAAAGCTGCTATATATAATTTAAAGGGTGGATTTTCGAGTGACTTACAATTGATGCGTGAAAAATTAATAAAATTTTCGGCTCTTATTGAATTAGAACTTGATTTTTCACAAGAAGATGTGGCGTTTGCTAATAAAAAAGAATTGGAAATTTTAGTTCAACAATTGCAATTCAAAACACAGAGTTTATTAGACTCCTTTTTATTAGGCAATGTGATTAAGAATGGGGTACAAGTGGCGATAGTAGGAAAACCCAATGCAGGAAAATCTACTTTGCTAAACGCCTTATTAAATGAAAATCGTGCCTTAGTAAGTGAAGTTCCAGGCACTACGCGTGACACCGTGGAAGAGTTTTTAAATATACAAGGAGTATTGTATAAATTAATTGATACCGCAGGGATTCGAAATCAAATTGAAGATGCGATTGAACAAATGGGTATTGATAAAAGCAAAGAAAAAATAATTGCTGCCGATATTGTGATTGCTTTATTTGATGTGAATAGTACCAGCATAGATCAAATTCAACAATGGCAAACAGATATTGGCAAAGACAAAATTATATTAGTAGGTAACAAAACTGATTTAGCTGATACTGTTCATTTAAAAATGTTTGAAAACATAACTGATATCGTGTTTATAGCTGCAAAAAACAAACACAATATTGACGAACTCAAAAATAAGATTACAGAAAAAGCCATAGGAGATGGGCTAAAAAGAGAAGGCACTATTATTACGAATGCGCGTCATGTATCTAGTTTAAAAAAATTATTATTTGCATTGAATGATGTAGAAAGCGGGTTGATCCAAAATGTTACCGGTGATTTGTTGGCATTGGATATTCGACAAGCTTTACATTACTTAGGAACGATTACCGGAGAAATTACGAACGAAGATCAATTAGACTTTATTTTTTCAAAATTTTGTATCGGAAAGTAAAGCGCTCAATTAATTAACTAACGAGTGTTATTAACGAGTACATTATTATCAACTGGATTTAATCAATAGATTTTTGGAGTAGTAGGAGTGATGATTAAGGGGGTCTCCATCAAAAAGAGATGTCATGCTTAAATAAATCATTAAATTATTGTTAAACAATTGGTAAAGTATATAAAAAAAATATATACGAATATATGTGTACCAATTACACAAAAATTTAATAAATTACGTATGTGTATTTTGTACACATTGTAACGTTTGCGAACTCGATTGCTTGTATAAATGAAAAAACTATTCGTTTTATTCTTTTTGTCATTGGCATTTTTTGCTAATGCACAGCTATTAAATACGACTCCAAATTTTGTTTTGGAGACTAGTAATTCTATCACTATTACAGCAGATGCAACTAAAGGAAATAAAGCTTTATTAAATTTTACGGGAGATGTATTTGTTCACCTTGGTTTAATTACAAGTGTTAGTGCCAATAGCAGTGCTTGGCAATATGTCCCTTCTTTTTCAGTTTGGACTGGAACTGATCCTCGCATTAAAGCCACTAGCTTAGGTAATAATCAATGGTCTTTCACTATAACAGGTGGGTTAAGAAGTTATTTTGGAGTCACAAATGGCAGTGAAAAAATTTATAAGATTGCTATTTTATTTAGAAATTCTGCAGGAACAAAATTAGCTAATGAAGATGGTTCTGATATGTATGTGAACATATATGATAATCAATTTTATGCTAAAATTGATACGCCATTATCACAACCATTGTACGTTCCACAATTCGAGACTATTAAAAAAACAATAGGGGATACTTTATTTGTAAATGCAAAATCATCCGAAAATGCAACCCTATCCTTTTATTTTAATGATACACTTCTAAAAACGGCAACCAATACGAGTTCCTTATCTGCATTCAAAAAAATCAATAAGACAGGAACACAAAAGCTATTGGTTATAGGGAATAATGGGACTGCTACTTCAAAAGATTCATTGAATTTTTTAGTATATGGGGATATGAATTTACAGGATGTTCCGGCGGGTATGGTGGATGGAGTTAATTATCATGCAGGAGACACTTCTGTCACTTTAGTTTTGTATGCTCCTAAAAAAACAAATGTATCTGTAATAGGTGATTTTAATAATTGGACAGCTAGTTTACCTTATGTCATGAATTTATCCAAAGACACGACTCGTTTTTGGTTGAAGATAAATGGATTAACACCTGGAGTAGAATATGCCTATCAATATGTCATTGATGACAATATTAAAGTGGCTGACTATAATACGGAAAAAGTATTGGATCCTAATAATGATTCTTATATACCTGCAGCTACCTATCCTAACTTAAAAGCCTATCCTACCGGAAAGACAACTGGTATAGTGAGTGTAATTCAAACAGCTAAACCAACTTATGTATGGAAGGATGGAGGTTTTGTAAGACCGAACAAAAAGAATTTAATTATTTATGAATTATTGATTCGTGATTTTGTTCAAAAGCAAAACTTTCAAACTTTAAAAGACAGTTTAAATTATTTGAAAAATTTAGGGGTGAATGCAATTGAGTTAATGCCTTTTTCGGAATTTGAAGGAAATGATAGTTGGGGATATAATCCAAATTTCTTTTTTGCCCCTGATAAATATTATGGTACCGAGACTGCTATCAAAGAATTTATAGATGCAGCACATGCCAAAGGAATTGCTGTGATCATGGATATGGTGCTGAATCACGTTTTTAATTCTTCACCTTTAGCACAAATGTATTGGAATAGTGCTGCTGGAACTCCGGCTACTAATAATCCTTGGCTTAATGTTACAGCAACACATCCTTTTAGTGTAGGGAATGACTTCAATCATGAATCTGCAGCTACAAAAAAATTAGTTTCACGTGTGGTAAATCATTGGCTCACAAAATATCATGTGGATGGGTTTAGATGGGACTTATCTAAAGGCTTTACTCAAAAAAATAATCCCACTGATGTGAATGCATGGGGGCTTTATGATGCTTCACGTATCGCTATTTGGAAAAATATTTATGATACCATGCAAAAAGCATCTGTCAATAGTTATTGTATCTTAGAACATTTTGCAGATAATACAGAAGAAAAAGAATTAGCAGATTATGGCATGTTACTTTGGGGTAATGCCAATTATAATTTTGGACAATCTGCTATGGGATTTCCTACAGATGCTTCCATTAATTATGCCAATGCAAATGGACGTAGTTGGAACCAACAACATTTAGTGACTTATATGGAAAGCCATGATGAAGAAAGATTGATGTATAAAAACATAAATTATGGAAATTCAGGAAGTGGCTATAGTACCCGTGATGTAAATACTGCTTTAAAAAGAATGGAATTAGCGGCTGCCTTCTGGGCCTTAACGCCAGGTCCAAAATCGATGTGGCAGTTTGGTGAGTTAGGATATGATCTTTCCATTAATACTTGCCCAGATTTGACTATCAATAATAACTGTCGTCTTTCGGATAAACCAATCAAGTGGGATTATTTTACCAATCCCAATCGTAAGGCATTATATAATGCTTATGCGCAATTTTTAAAATTAAGAAACAATCCAAGTTATACTACCGATTTCAGTACAGGTAGATATACCATGAATGGGGGAGGCTTATTCAAATCATTGCAAATAAATGGAGATTCTATTAAGTTGGTTTTGATGGGTAATTTTGATGTTTCTGCTCAAACTTCTAATGTTTCTTTCCCTTCAGATGGATTTTGGTATAATGTGTATAATAATAAATACATTCCTGTTTTGAATGGGACTGCAAGTGTTTCTTTACAAGCTGGTGAATATCAAGTATATACCAACAAAAACATATCATCGGCGGTCATTACGGATATCTTGAATATCAATTTGCCTGAGTTAAAGATGATTTCTTCTATTTACCCGAATCCTTTACGAACAAGTGCTAACTTTGTATATCAATTGCCTGAGAGTGGAAATGTACAAATTCATGCCTATAACATGAATGGAGAAGATTGCGGTTTATTATATTCGGGCTATCAATTTAAGGGTACTCAAAAATTTGTCATACAAAAAAATCAAAGCATGCAAATGCCAGGATTATATTTTATTTCAATCATTCAAAACCAAAAACAAAAAATCAATAAACTTTTAATTACAAATTAACAATTCTTAAACTTGAAATCGTAAATCTATGAACATGAAAAAAACACTTGTTGCGTTGTTGCTAGCAGTCATCTGCTTGCCAACATTTGCGCAAGATCGTACGGTTACCGGTAAAGTAACCGACGCCAAAGATGGTTCTCCTTTGGTTGCAGCTTCTGTGGTGGTGAAAGGAACTAAGAAAGGTACAAGTACTGGGGCTGATGGTACTTTTACTTTAAAAGTGTCCGCTTCAGACAACACATTAGTAGTTTCTTTTTTGAACTATGCATCTAAGGAATTATCAATCAAAGGGCAAAGCACTTTTAATGTGACTTTGTCTCAAACATCAGACCAATTAAATGAGGTGGTGGTAATTGGTTATGGATCTGTTAGGAAAAAAGACTTAACAGGATCTGTAGCAAATATTACTTCCAAGGATTTTAATACCGGTGTGGTAGCCACTCCAGAACAATTAATAGCTGGTAAAGTAGCGGGTGTATCTATTACAAGTAATAGTGGTGCACCTGGTGCAGGAAGTACTATTCGTATTAGAGGCGGTGCTTCATTAAATGCAAGCAATGATCCATTAATCGTTATTGATGGTATGCCTATTGACGCAGGTGGAATTTCTGGTCAAGCCAATGCTTTAGCTTTAATCAATCCAAATGATATTGAATCTTTCTCTGTGTTAAAAGACGCCTCTGCTTCGGCAATTTATGGTGCTCGTGCATCTAATGGTGTTATTTTAATTACCACTAAGAAAGGGAAAAAAGGAGCTATGAAAGTCAATTTCAGCTCTCAATATGGTATTGCTGAAAATAGCAAGCAAGCTGATATTTTTACAGCAGATGAAATTAGAAAAATTGTAAATGAAAAAGGTACTGCAGCTTTCAAAGCTGTTTTAGGTGCTGAAAATACAGATTGGCAAAAACAAATTTATCAATCAGCTACAAGTACCGACAACAACCTTAGTTTATCTGGTGCAGTAGCGGGTGCTTTACCTTATCGTTTGTCTTTAGGTAATTTGCAACAAGATGGTATATTGAAAACAGGAAACTTAAAGCGTACTACTATTGGAGTCAACTTAAGTCCTACTTTTTTCAAAGATCATTTAAGTGTGAACTTGAGCTATAAATATTCTGAAAGTAGTTCTCGTTTTGCTGATCAAGGCGCTATTGGATCTGCCACAAACTTTGACCCTACACAACCTGTGTATTCTGGAAGCAAACGCTTTGGTGGATACTGGGAGTGGTTGGATGCAACTTCTACTACAGGCTTAAGATCTTTATCTCCAAGAAACCCATTAGGTATCTTAGAACAAAAACAAGACAATAGCACGGTGTCTCGTAAAATTGCGAGCGCTTTAATTGATTATAAAGTACATTTTTTACCTGACTTACATGTCGTGGTGAACACAGGTTCTGATATTGCCACTGGCGCAGGAACGATTGTGATCAACGATAGCGCTGCTTCTAGTTATAAAAGATATAAAGATGCTGGCGGTATGTTTAACGGTCCTTTCCATGGTGGGGTAAATAATCAATATTTACAAGAAAGAGATAACAGCTATTTCAATGCTTATTTGAATTATGCTACAGATCTTAAAGCAATTGACTCTCGTATTGAATTAACAGGTGGTTATGAGTATCAAGATTATAAGACGACTAACTTCAATTTTTCAGATCGTACTTATGATAACACCATTGTCACTTCTCCTAACTTTGCCTCTAACGTACCTGAGTATCGTTTGATCTCTTATTTAGGTAGAGCTAATTTGAATATCAAAAACAAATATATCTTGACTGCTTCTGTAAGACAAGATGGATCTTCTAAATTTAATCCAGACAATCGTTATGCCGTTTTCCCTTCAGCAGCATTGGCTTGGAAGTTGAAAGAAGAAGACATGTTTAAATCTTCAACAGTAGTTTCTGATTTAAAATTAAGAGCGAGTTATGGTGTGACTGGACAACAAGATGGTATTGGATACTATGATTATATTTCTTACTATAATTTAGGAACAAGTACTGCTCAGTATCAATTTGGTAATTCATACTATTCTATCTATCGTCCTAATGGGTACTATTACAATCGTAAGTGGGAGCAAACAGCGACTGCGAACGTAGCCTTAGATTTCGGTTTCTTTAATAATCGTATTAGCGGTACTATCGAAGCGTACAATCGTACCACTACCGATTTATTGAATGAAATCAACCAACCAGCAGGTACCAACTTTAGTAACAAAATTGTTGCAAACATTGGTAGCATGGAAAATAATGGTTTAGAATTTACTTTGAATTTAGTGCCTATAAAGTCTAAGGACTTAACTTGGGACTTATCAGTAAATGCGACATATAATAAAAACAAAATCACAAAATTAACAATCTCTGATGATCCTACTTATGCAGGAGCTCGTTTTGGTGGAATTAGTGGTGGTACCGGTAATACTATTATGATTCAATCAGTAGGATATAACCGTGGTGCTTTCTTTGTTTTCAAACAAGTATATGATGCAAAAGGAAATCCAATTGATGGTTTATTTGCCGATTTAAATCGTGATGGTATCATCAATGAAAAAGATTTGTATCAGTATAAAGGGAATGATCCACAATGGTATTTAGGCGCAAACTCTAGAGTGACTTATAAAAAGTGGAATGCAGGAATTGTCATGAGAGCCAATTTAGGCAACTACTTATATAATAACGTAGCTTCTAGTACAGGTACTTTAAGAAATATCATGAATCCATTAGGATATGTAAACAACGGATCTAGAGATTATTTAACTTCTGGATTTAGTGGTAATGGTGCCAACTATTTCTTATCTGATTACTATGTACAAAACGCTTCTTTCTTCCGTATTGACAATATTAGCTTAGGTTATAATGTTGGAAAAGTATGGAACGATAAAGCCACTTTACAATTGAATGCCAACATTCAAAATGCATATATATTAACCAAATATAAAGGGTTAGATCCTGAGATGACAGGCGGAGTTGACAACAACTTCTATCCTAGACCAAGAACTATTTCTTTTGGCATTAATCTTAATTTCTAATTTATTTATAAGATCAAATAATAAGAAAATGAAAACAAATATTTATAAAATCGTATTAGCCACTGCTGTTTCGGTTGTTGTTATGGCTTCTTGTTCCAAAACATTGGACTTGTTGCCTACGAATGACGTAACTTCTACGCAAGTTTACCAAACAGCTGCTGGATACAAACAAGCATTTGCAAAAGTATATGCAAGTTTTGCTTTAACAGGAAACACCGGCCCTGCAGGAAACGGGGACATTCAAGGATTGGATGAAGGTACTGCCGACTTTTTAAGATTATTCTGGAAAGCACAGGAGTTAAGTACCGACGAAGCAGTTGTATCATGGGGAGATCCAGGTATTCAGGATTTTCACAAAATGAACTGGTCTGCAAGTAATCCTATGTTGACAGGATTATATTATCGTTCTTTCTATCAAATCACTTTAGCGAATGATTTTATCAGACAAGCAAGTGATGCTAATTTAGCTTCAAGAGGAATCGCTGCTGATGATATAGTAGCCATTAAAAAATATAAAGCAGAAGCTAGATTTTTAAGAGCCTACCAATATTCCATATTAATGGACTTATTTGGTAATGTTCCTTTCTTAACCGATGCAGATGCATTAGGTTCTGTCATGCCAAAACAAAAAACACGTACCGAATTATTCAACTACATTGAATCAGAATTAAAAGCAATTGATCCTGAATTAGTAGATGCTAGAAAAAATGAATATGGTCGTGCAGATAAAGCAGCTGCTTGGGCTTTACTAGCTAGAATTTATTTAAACGCACAAGTGTATACGGGTACTGCTAGATATACTGATGCGGTGGCTTATTCTAAAAAAGTAATTGATGCAGGCTACTCTTTAATTAGTGATTATACAAAAATCATGCGTGCTGATAACCAAAATAATACTGCAGAGTTTATTTTGACGATCAACTTTGATGGTATGAAAACTCAAAACTGGGGGGGTACTACTTTCTTAACACATGCTCCAATTGGAGGTTCTATGACAGCTTCTACCTTTGGTGTGGATGGAGGATGGGGTGGTTTAAGAACTACCAAAGCATTTAGTGACAAGTTTGCTGATATCACAGGAGCTACCGATAAGCGTGCTCAAATTTATACTGCAGGTCAAAATGCTGATATTACAGACTTAACTGCATTTACCGATGGTTTTGCAATTACTAAGTTTAAAAATATCAAAGCAGACGGAACAGCAGGTTCTAGTTTAACATTTGCTGATATTGATTTTCCTATTTTCCGTTTAGGAGAAATGTATTTAGTATATGCTGAATCTGTTTTAAGAGGAGGTACTGGCGGTGACGCTACTACAGCTTTGGGTTATGTAAATGCATTACGTCAAAGAGCTTATACCAATACCACAGGAAATATCACTGCAGGTCAATTAACCACCGATTTTATTTTGGATGAGCGTTGCAGAGAATTGTATTGGGAAGGATTCCGTCGTTCTGATTTAATCAGATTCGGTAAGTTCACTGAGTCTACTTATTTATGGCCTTGGAAAGGTGGCGTAAAAAGTGGATCTGGTGTAGATGCCTACAGAAAATTATATCCAATTCCTTCTGCTGATATATCTTCTAACCCTAATCTTGTACAAAATACAGGGTATTAATACCAATGTTAAAAGTCAAAAAGAAATATATGAAAAAAATAATTCAATCACTATTATACTTGAGCATCGCGATGGTGTTTTTTGCATCTTGTGAAAAAGAAGAAGCAAGAGATACTTATAACGGCGGAACGGCTCCTGTATTTTCAGCTTCTGTAAAGGATAGCATCGGTTTAAATTTTAACACCGAAAACAACAAAGCCGTTACTTTTAGCTGGACCAATCCTAATTACACATTTGCTTCTGGAGTGAGTTCACAAAACGTTAGCTATACTTTGGAAATTGATACTGCAGGTGCAAGTTTCAATGGGCCTAATAAGAGATCCGTTTCTATTAACCAAGATGTAGATGTGACGTACACTCAAAAAGCATTTAATATTTTAATTGCAGATTTAAAAGTAAAACCAGGTGTGGTTGCTTTATTAGAAGCAAGAGTAATAGCTTCTTTAGGTGCTAACATCACTTCTTTAGTTTCTAATAAATTTACTTTTAAGGTACTTCCTTATGCGCCTCCTCCTAAAGTAGCTGTACCAACAGGTGGAGTATTGTATTTAGTGGGTGATGCAACCAATGGTGGCTGGAATAATCCAGTGCCTGTTCCATCACAACAGTTTACTCAAGTGAGCACTACTTTGTATGAACTTACAGTTCCATTAATTGGCGGCAAACAATATTTGTTTATCCCTAAAAATGGAGATTGGAGTAACAAATTTGCATGTTCAAGCACTGCCAACCAAAGTGCTAATGGTGGAGTTTTTGGATACAATTTGAGTGATAACTTCCCTGGACCAGCAGCAAGCGGAACTTATAAAATATCTGTTGACTTCCAAAGTGGAATATATACTGTAACTAAACAATAATTTTTTAAAGATGTCATTGAAAAATGCATCTATCTAAAAAAACACATATGAAATATTTATTAAAAATTAGCTTGTTTACGGTGCTGCTTGCGGCAGTAATCACAGCTTGTACCAAAATGGACAGTTTGCCATTTTATGGTAACGGAACGCCTGTGGTTTTATCGGCTTCCTCAACCAACATCACTCCAGCTCCTAGTGATTCTAATAAAATAGTGGCTTCATTTTCTTGGACGAATCCACATTACGCTACCGATTCTAATACTCAAAAATTTGTATTAGAAATTGATTCTGCAGGCCGTAATTTCTCTCAGAAATTCGTAAGTATCACTATTGGAAAACCAAGCATATCATTTACTGGAAAACAATTAAATGACATGTTAGCTGCCTTTGGATTTACTCCAGGTCAAAGTTTTGCTTTTGACGTTAGAGTGACTTCTTCTTATGGCAATAACAATGAGCAATTAAAGTCCAACGTACTTTCGGTAAAAATTGCATCTTATTTAGTTCCTATTACTTTAACACCTTCTTCTGCGGCAGATATTACTTTGTTAGTAGCGAATGCTTCTAGCAATGCTATCTCCTTTAACTGGAATGAAAGTGGATATGGTACTAATGTTATTAACTATGCATTGCAAATGGATGTAGCAGGAAATAACTTTGCTACTCCGCAAATAGTTAAATACGGTACTAATTTAACGTCCAGTATTAATGTGAATGATTTAAATAATTTTGCGATTGCTGCTGGTATTATTGGGGGTTCTACCAAAAATATGGAGTTCAGAATCGTTAGTTATTTGGGAACTACTTATACGACTAAAATGGTATTTTCTAATGTAGTGAGTATTAAACTAACCACCTTTACTCCGGTACCTCCAGCTTTATATATTGTAGGAGATGCAACTGATGGTGGTTGGAATAATCCTGTTCCTTTGCCTTCTCAACAATTCTCTCGTATTGATGCAGTTTCTTATGGTATCGTTGTTAAATTAACAGCAGGTAAATCTTATTTATTCTTACCTAAGAATGGAGATTGGGGTCATAAATATGGCGGTGCTAGTGCTACTGGCGGTGCTTTATTAAGTGATAATGCAGTTCCAGGCTCCAATACACCAGCACCTGCTACGACAGGAATGTATCAAATTGTAGTGAACTTCCAAACAGGAGTATACACTGTAACTCCATTTACCAACACCATACCTTCTAATCTTTATATAGTAGGTGATGCAACAGATGGTGGATGGAATAACCCTGTTCCAACACCTTCGCAACAATTTACTCGTATTGACGCTGTTTCATTTGGTGCAGTAGTCAATTTAACAGCAGGTAAATCTTATTTATTCTTACCAGTGAACGGAGATTGGGGTCACAAATTTGGCGGCTCTAGTGCTACAGGAGGAACTTTATTAGCAGACAATAGCGTTCCAGGTTCTAATACACCTGCGCCTTCTGCGAGTGGTTTCTATCAAATTATCGTGAATTTCCAAACGAACACATATACCGTTACTCCTTATTTAGGACCAACACCATTACCTACCAATTTATTTATTGTAGGTGATGCCACTGATGGCGGATGGAATAATCCAGTACCAACAGCGACGCAACAGTTCACTCGTTTAAATTTAACCAATTTCCAATTGACAGTGAATTTAACTGCTGGAAAGAGTTACTTATTATTACCAGTGAATGGCGATTGGGGTCATAAATTTGGTGGCACAAGTGCTACTGCTGGAACAATCTTAGCTGACAATAACGTACCAGGTTCAAATACACCAGCACCAGCTGTGAGTGGAAGTTATTTGATTGATGTAAATTTCTTAACTGGAAAATACACAGTTACTAAACAATAGTATATTTCAATTTTTGAAATAGAACTTATACAAAAAGACCGAAGCAATTTATTTTGCTTCGGTCTTTTTTATTTTACAAAGTTATTAATTTAAAAATGCATCCATCGCTATTGTTGGCTTCCCATTATTATCAAAGGCTCCCATATTGTATCCTTGCCAATTATTAAAACATTCTGGTTCCCAATAAAAAACACCTAAGCCTTTATGATTGGCTAATGATTTATTTTTTAAAATTATATCCGTTAAAAAACCCCTGCATTCAGTTGCTTTCGTATAATCCATTCCTACTTCGCTAATCATGATTTCTTTATTATATCGGCTCACCATATCTAACATATTAACATAACATTGATCATTGATCAATTGCCAATTAGTAGCACTAGGGTAAAGTGACATAGCAATCACATCATAATCCACATTATTGCTTTTTAAGCCATCAAACATCCATCTAAACATAGCATTATCATAACCATTGGAAATATGAACAATCACTTTAGAACTGGGACTGGCTTCTCTTACAGCTTTAGCACCTGCCGCAATTAAAGCCGAAAAATTAGCCATGCTTTTGGAAGCTCTTCCTTCTTCCCATAACATACCATCATTGGTTTCATTTCCAATCTGAATCCATGTAGGCGTTACACCATTTGTTTTCAATTGGGTCACCACATCCTTGGTGTAATTGTATAATGTAGTCGTTAATGCATCAAAAGCTAAATTTTTCCAAGCAGCAGGTTTATTTTGTTTACCAGGATCTGCCCACCAATCGCTGTAATGAAAATCGATCATTATTTTCATGCCTAAGTTTTGTGCTCTTTTAGCTTGACTAATCACATCGGCAGTGCCACAATATATGGTTGATGGGTTTACCCAAACACGTAAGCGAATGGAATTAATACCTTTACTTTTTAAAAGCTCAATACAATCCTTTTGATTGCCATTAGCGTCGTAAAATTTTTTACCCTCTGCTTCCATTTGGCTCAACCATCCAATATCTGCACCCTTGGCGTAAAAAAAAGTGTCTACTGGAGGAGGTGGAGTAGGCGGGGTAGGTGTTACGGGCGTAATAACAACAGGCGGTGTTTCATGAGGTAAACTTGCTTTCGCACAACTGTATAAAAACAAAGTACTTATGGTGCCAGCTATTAAAATATATTTTTTCATTGATACAAATATTTAAACAAACTTAATTCTTAATTGAAAATTAAAAAATAATAAAATAGTTGATATAAATCATTATATTCGGTAGGCTACGATTCAATAAAGCAACTCTTTTCACATTATCTTTAGTATTCATAAATTTTCAAATATTGAAAATGAAAAAATATTTTTTAATCGCTTTTATAGCTATTTGCTTTTTAGCATGTAATACCCAAAAGAATTATCAATCCATCACACATGATCCTGATTTGTACGCCAAAACCGTACATGAATTAAATCAAGTGGTAATGGGTAATAATTTTAGTCCTATAGTTGCCTCTCGTAATTATGCCTATGCTGCCATTGCCGGGTATGAGGTTACGGCTGCGGGAAATCCTAATCAATATCAAAGCTTGGCTGGTCAATTGAAAGGCCTTCCTTCTTTACCTGCTCCTAAAGACAGTTCCCTAATTGATTTTCCTTATGCCTCTCTTGTTGCTTATTGTATGGTGGGGGAAGCGGCTACTTTTCCTCAAGGCAGTTTAAAGGAGTATACGGACAGCTTACATCAATTGGTTAAAGCTCATGGCATGTCTAATCAAATGGTGGAAGCTTCTGAAAATTTTGCTAAAGAAATAGGTAAAGCAATCATTGCTTGGAGTAAGAAAGATAATTATGCTCGAACTAGAACAGCTGAAAAATATACTGTTAAAAATATCCCAGGTAGATGGGTGCCTACCCCACCTATGTATGCTTCTGCTGCGGAACCTCATTGGTCTGAAATTCGGACCATGGTATTAGATAGTGCGAATCAGTTTAGACCACCACCTCCTCCTGTTTTTAATGTCAAAGATAAAAACAGTGAGTATTACAAAAATGTAATGATGGTGAAAGAGGCCGTTGAAAATTTAACAGATGTCCAAAAACATATTGCAAATTTTTGGGATGACAATCCCTTTAAAATGAATGTTAATGGACATGCTATGTTTAGTACCAAAAAGTTTTCACCTCCAGGACATTGGATGAGTGTAGTGGGTATTGCCAATAAAACTGCTAAAGCCGATTTTGCAACTGCTACCTATGCTTATGCTAAAACGGGTATTGCATTATTTGATGCTTTTATCCATTGCTGGGATGCGAAGTATACCTATAACACAGTGCGCCCCGAAACAGTCATTAATAAATATTTTGAAGCGAATTGGCGTCCTTTATTACAAACGCCGGCATTCCCTGAATATACTTGTGGCCACTCTACAATTTCATCTGCAGCAGCGGAAGTTTTAACAAGTGTGTATGGCGATAATTTCGCTTATACCGATTCTACCGAATTAGAATTTGGAATCTCTAATCGAAGTTTTTCTTCTTTTAGAGCAGCAGCTGAAGAAAATAATTGGGCTCGATTTTATGGAGGCTTACACTTTCATAATTCTTGTATTACGAGTACTGAGAAAGGGAGACAAGTAGGCACTTGGATTGTAGATCATTTGAAAATGAAAAAATAAAGAATCATAAGTAAAGGATTTCTTTTTAAGACAATTTTAAATTGCAAACGGCTGCAAAACGTATCTTTACCAAAATTGATGGCTTAAAAAAGTATATGTCCTACAACATTCAATACCATAAAAAAGAAGTGATACAAGGTTTGCGTTATCATTTTATGAAACAATCCGAAATCAAAGTGCTCATGGTGGTAGTGAACATTTATGCCATTGCTACTGCTTATTTATTGTATGTTAAAAAAATACGACCCGAATTATTTTTATTGGGTTCTGTTTTATGGATGGTACTAATGTTATTATTCTGGTATCTGATACCCTTTCTATTTTATCGTAAAACAGAGCTTTTTAAATGGGATTGGACTTTCTCCTTTAATGAACAAAAAGCCAGATTATACTCTGAAAAAGGGGAAGCGGAGTGGAATTGGGCCGAAGTGACCCATTATTTTGATAGCCCCTTATTTTTCCACTTTTATTTTAGCGCTAAGTCCTTTTTCATTATTCCCAAACAAAACATAGCTTTTGAGGACCAACATCTTATAAGGGGGCTATTGAAAGGTAAGTAAAACATTCTTCTAAAGGCTTTATTAACAACAAGTTGCCCTAAAACGGGCTTCTTTAAAACGCTCTTTTTTGCTAATACTCGTTTGTTTCAATGATATACGAAATAGGTTGTAGCAGGATCTAATGATGTCCTAATTGCCTTGAGTTGTATACGTTTCAGACCTAAGTTCTAACGCATCTTTAAAATGTGCAAACAAAAACTTAAATAAAGTAGGGGTATTTTAACAAAAAGTATATTTTTGCGCCGTAAACAAAACTATTTACAATGTCAGACATCGCTACAAGAGTTAAAAAAATCATCGTTGACAAATTAGGTGTTGATGAAGCAGAAGTAACCAATGAAGCTTCTTTTACAAATGATTTGGGAGCAGATTCATTAGACACCGTTGAATTAATCATGGAATTTGAAAAAGAATTTAACATTTCTATTCCTGATGAACAAGCAGAAACTATTACTACCGTTGGTCAAGCTGTTGCTTATTTAGAAGAGCACGCTAAATAATTTAAAAACTAATTTATTAGTCTTTAAATTTACATCGGCATATTTTAATCCGCCTTTTTGAGCCTTTGCTTTAAAGGCGGATTTAATTTTAAAAAAGAATTTCATGCAATCCAAACGCATTGTTGTTACGGGAATTGGGACACTTACTCCCATTGGAAATACACTGGATGCTTACTGGGAAAGTTTAGTTAATGGAGTTTCAGGTGCAGATATGATTACTCAGTTTGATGCCACTAAATTCAAAACTAGATTCGCTTGTGAGATCAAGGGTTTTGATCCAACCGAACACATGGATCGTAAGGAAGCAAGAAAATTAGATCGTTTTTCACAGATTGCTTTAGTAGCAAGTGACCAAGCGGTAGCAGATGCAGGAATCAATGCCGAAAATGTAGATCACGATAGAGTGGGTGTAATTTTTGCAAGTGGTATTGGTGGTTTAAACACTTTTACCGATGAGGTGACCAATTTCGTACAGGGAGATGGTACACCAAGATTCAATCCTTTCTTTATTCCTAAAATGATTTTGGATATAGCTGCTGGACAAATTTCCATGAAACATGGATTTAGAGGTCCCAATTTTGCAGTAGTAAGCGCTTGTGCTTCCAGTACCAATGCCATTATAGTTGCTATGGATACTTTAAAATTAGGTAAAGCAGATATAGTGATCACTGGTGGAGCGGAATCGGTAATTGGTATTGCAGGCATGGGTGGATTTAATGCGATGAAAGCCATGAGTGAACGCAATGATGATCCAAAAACTGCAAGTCGCCCTTATGACAAAGATCGTGATGGATTTATTATGGGAGAAGCATCAGGTGTTTTAGTATTAGAAGAATTAGAGCATGCGAAAAAACGCGGTGCTAAAATATATTGCGAGGTGGTGGGCGGTGGCGCTACAGCAGATGCTTATCATTTAACAGCACCTCATCCAGAAGGGTTAGGAGCTAAAAATGTAATGATAGCTGCTTTGCGTGATGCGCAGATGGATGCTACCGAAATTGATTATATCAATACTCATGGAACTTCTACTCCTTTAGGAGATATAGCAGAGGCAAAAGCCATAACAGCGGTTTTTGGAGAACACGCTTATAATTTAAATATAAGCTCTACCAAATCCATGACAGGCCATTGCTTAGGAGCGGCGGGTGTCATTGAAGCCATTGCATGTATTCAAGCAGTGATTCATGATATTGTACCTCCTACTATTAATCATTTCACAGATGACCCTGAATTAGACAATCGCCTTAATTTCACTTTCAATACACCTCAAAAACGTACTATCAATGCAGCCTTAAGTAATACTTTTGGTTTTGGTGGTCATAATGCTTGTGTGATTGTGAAAAAATTTAAGGACTAAAATTTGTGAAACGAATTCATCATTTAATTTCCTATTTCAAAAAATCCCCTTTTGAATCTAATCTTCGAATGTTGATTGGATATCGAACTGCGAATGTTTTATTATTTCAAACTGCCTTAAATCATCGTTCGGTAAAGGAAAGTCCTACTGAAAATAACGAGCGTCTTGAATTTTTAGGAGATGCCATTATAAGTTCGGTAGTGGCTGAGTATTTATTTAAAAAATATCCCTACAAAGGAGAAGGTTTTTTAACCGAAATGCGCAGTAAGATGGTCAACAGACAACAATTAAATAATATTGCTATTCAAATGGGATTGAGACGATTGACTCAATTTAATAAAATGGATGGTGGGTTAAAGTCTAGTCAAATTTTTGGAAATACGCTAGAAGCCTTAGTGGGAGCCATTTACCTAGATAAAAAATATGACTTCACTAAAAATTGGATTGTTGAAAAAATGATTCAACCTTATTTGTTCATGGATGATTTAGAACTAATAGATATCAATATAAAAAATAAAATTATTGGCTGGGCCTTGAAACAAGGCAAACAAGTTGATTTTGTTTTAGCAGGAGAACAACTTGAAGGACGTAGAAGATTATTTACCATCAATGTAGTGTTGGATGGCGAAGTGGTTGCGAGTCAAAAAGGATACACTAAAAAAGATGCCAGTCAAGTGGCCGCTCAAAAAGCAATTGAGGCATTAGGTATTGTTTAGAGAAGTATGCAATTGATGCATACTGGAAAGTATCACTAATCTTACTCCATTCAATTTTGTAAAATAAGCTTAGAAACGTTTTGTTATCCCATGCTTTGGCATAGTTCAATCAACACGCCATTAAAATCTTTTGGGTGGACAAAGCAAATTAATTTATTATCCGCACCTTTCTTAGGGGTTTCGTTTAGCAATCTAAAACCTTCTTTTTTTAAGCGTTCCATTTCCTCTAAAATATCAGGCACTTCAAAAGCAATATGGTGTAAACCTTCCCCTTTTTTTTCAATAAACTGAGCCATAACCCCCTCGGGATGGGTGCTGGCCAATAGCTCAATTTTGGTATGATTTTGAATAAAAAAGGCCGTCTCTACGTTTTCAGAATCCACCTTTTCTGTTTTATAACAAGGTGCCCCTAAAAGCTTTTCATAAAGAGAGATACCTTCTTTTAAATCTTTGACGGCGATGCCGATATGTTCTAGCTGATATGCCATGGTTCGTTTGTTTTACGAATTGGGAAAAAAATGCCTTGGAAGGCGAACGAATTCAATAAAATCAAGCCTTAAGCTTTACTTTTGTGCTCTTAGAAAAAATCAAATTCGGATATGTTAAAATTACCAATTTATCTTGATCATAACGCAACAACTCCTATGGACCCAAGGGTTTTGGAGGCCATGATCCCCTATTTTACCGAAAATTTCGGAAATGCGGCTAGTCGTAACCATTCATTTGGCTGGCATGCTGAGGAAGCTGTGGATTATGCACGTGAGCAAATTGCACAATTAGTAGGAGCGGATCCTAAGGAAATTATCTTTACTTCAGGTGCTACCGAAGGTGATAATTTAGCCATTAAAGGAGTGTATGAAATGTATGCTAGCAAGGGAAATCATATTATTACTTGTACAACCGAACATAAAGCAGTGTTAGATACTTGTAAGCATTTGGAGAAGCAAGGTGCTGAAGTGACTTATTTAGAAGTACAACCTGATGGATTAATCGATTTAAAACAATTGGAAGCTGCCATGAAACCCACTACTATTTTAGTAGCCATCATGTATGCGAACAATGAAATTGGAGTGATACAACCCGTGAAAGAAATTGCTGCGATTGCAAAAAAGCACGGAGCTTTATTCTTTACAGATGCAGTACAAGCAGTAGGAAAAATTCCTGTGGATGTAAATGCAGATGGAATTGATTTAATGGCTTTCACAGCTCATAAAATGTATGGTCCTAAAGGCGTAGGTGCTTTATATGTACGTCGTAAAAATCCACGTGTTAAAGTAACTGCACAAGTTGATGGCGGTGGACATGAAAGAGGAATGAGAAGTGGAACTTTAAATGTGCCAGGTATTGTTGGATTTGGTAAATCAGCCGAATTAGCTCGTTTAGAAATGGCAACAGATACGGCAAGAATTTCTGCATTAAGAGATAAACTTGAAAATGCTTTAAAGCAAATTGATGAATCTTATGTGAATGGAAATCCAGCATACCGTTTACCACATGTAAGTAATATTTCTTTCAAATATGTAGAGGGGGAAGGTTTGATGATGGGCTTTAATAAAGACATCGCTTTATCTTCTGGATCTGCTTGTACGTCCGCTTCTTTGGAACCTAGTTATGTATTAAAAGCATTAGGATTAGGGGACGATTTAGCACATAGCTCTTTACGTTTTGGTTTAGGAAGATATACCACCGAGGAACAAATTGATTTCACTATTAAAGCCGTTACAGAAACAGTTTTAAAGTTGAGAGAAATGAGTCCTTTATGGGAAATGTTTAAAGATGGCGTAGATATTGACGCAATTCAATGGGCGCATCATTAACATTGCAAGGGAAGAAGCTAAAGGCTTCGAAACTTGAAATGTTAATGCGCAGTTTGTGAAATGGGCGCATCATTAAAAGATAAAAAATATTAATTTTATAAAAAAATACAATCATGGCATATTCAGATAAAGTAATCGATCATTATTCCAATCCTAAAAATGTAGGAACATTGGACAAAGCTTCTAAAAACGTAGGTACTGGTTTAGTAGGCGCTCCAGAATGCGGAGACGTTATGCGTTTGCAAATTGAAGTAGATGAAGCAACAGGTGTCATTACCGATGCTAAGTTTAAAACATTTGGTTGTGGTTCTGCTATTGCTTCTTCTTCATTAGCCACTGAGTGGTTAAAGGGAAAAACAGTAGATGAAGCCGTAAAAATTGACAATATGGATTTAGTAGAGGAATTAAATTTACCTCCAGTAAAAATTCACTGCTCAGTTTTAGCGGAAGATGCTATCAAAGCTGCTATCAATGACTTTAGATCTAAAAATGGTTTAGAGCAATTAGTATTTGAAGAAAAAGGAGTACACTAATGAGCGAAGTAGCTACCGATAATTCCATTTATGTGAGCGACAAAGCAAAAGCGAAAGTTTTACAGCTGATGCAGGATGCTGACATTACTAATAACCCAGACTTTTTTTTAAGAGTAGGGGTGGTAGGAGGTGGATGTTCTGGACTTAGCTACAAACTAGATTTTGACAATGAAGTAAAGCCAATGGATCAAGTATTTGAACATAATGGCATTAAAATAGTGACCGATTTAAAAAGCTTTTTATATTTAGTCAACACCGAGCTTGAATTTTCGGACGGATTAAATGGCAAGGGTTTTTACTTTAACAATCCCAATGCAAGTCGTAGTTGCGGTTGTGGCGAAAGTTTCGCAGTATAATACTTCTATTTTAACAAATGAATATCAAACGCCTCCGAAACTTCGGGGGCGTTTTTTTTGTAGCTTTGAATCATGTGGGCTATTGCCAAAAAAGAAATACAACAATACTTAAGTAGTTTAACAGGCTATTTAATCATCAGCTTTTATCTAATTGTAAATGGGGTGCTATTATTTGTATTACCTGCTACGAATATTTTGGATTTTGGATATGCCAGTTTACAAGCTTATTTTGACTTTGCACCCTGGCTATTAATATTTTTGGTTCCTGCAGTGACTATGCGTTCTTTTTCGGAGGAGTACCAGCAAGGCACTTTTGAAATTTTACGCACTTTGCCTTTGCGTCCTTTGCAATTGGTTTTAGGAAAATTTATAGGGTCATTGGGAATTTTACTAGCAGCTATAGCTCCTACCTTTTTATACGCGGTGGTATTACAAATGTTGAGTAGCACGGGGGGAATAGATATAGGAGCTACTTTAGGAAGTTATGTGGGCTTGTTATTTTTAGCAACGGTATATGCAGCTATTGGCATTTTAGTGAGTAGTGCTACCAAAAATAGTTTAGTATCATTATTAATTTCCATCCTACTTTGTTTGTTTCTATTAAAAGGATTTGAAAGTATCAGTCAGCTTTCATTTGTTACAAATGGCTTTGAATTTTATATAAAGCAATTGGGATTGCAAGTGCATTACCAAAATATGAGCAAAGGAGTGGTCGCTTTAAATGATGTTGTTTATTTTTTATCCATTATAGCATTATTTGGCGTTGGAACCATCGAATACATTCAGGGCAAAGTAAAATATGGGGTATTATTATTTGCCATTATACTAATCAACTATGTTTCTAATATATTTCCAATTCAGTGGGATTTAACCAAAGAAAAGAGATATACATTCAGTGAAACTTCTAAGCAAATTATAGCACAGGTTCAGCAGCCAGTCACTATCCACCTGTATTTAGGTGGAAATCTTCCAGCGCAGTATAAAAATATGGCTACAAGTGCTATCACGATGTTAGATCAGTTGAGTCAAATCAATCCAACTCATATCAAATGGCAATGGGAGGTCCCTAATGAATTATACAAGGACAGCTCCTTATATCAATTGTATGACAGCCTTTCTAAATTAGGTTTACCCATTGAGCGTATACAGCAAAATGACAAAGAAGATAAACGAATAGATCAACTTATTATTCCTGGTGCATTAGTAGAAGTGGCGGGTCAAAAACCTTATGCCATTGATTTACGTAGTGCTCAAAAATATTATAAGCCATATAATATTGTAAAAGATATTCCCCAAATAGATGAAGAAGCAAGTGCGAATGCGGCAGAAGCTTTGTTGGAATATAAAATGGTGCAAGCGATTTATTTATTGAATCGACAACAAATTCCACACATTGCATATTTGATTGGAAACGGAGAACCCATTGATTTAACTGTGAATGATATGGGGGAATCCATTCGACATCAATATGATTTATCGGTATTTGATTTAAGTAAAGGGTATCCTGATGCACGCAAAATAAAAACATTATTAATTGTTAAGCCAACGATACCATTTTCGGATCATGACAAATTAAAAATTGATCAGTATGTTATGGGGGGCGGAAATATTATTTGGGCGATAGATCCTTTGCACGCTGAATATGATAGTTTACAAAAAACAGCAGGATCTTATGTTGCCTATGATAGAGGATTAGGATTGGTGGATCTCTTTTTTAAAATGGGGGTCCGTATTCTACCCAATTTAGTCCAGGATTTAAATTGTGCTAAATTACCCGTGGTCGTTGGAACACAAGCCAATGGAAGTCCAATGATACAAAGATTGCCCTGGGCTTATTATCCCTTTTTACAAGGAAATAATCAACATCCTATTTCACAAAATTTAGATAGAATATTAAGTTTGTTTCCTTCTAGCATGGACACGGTGGCAGCAAAGGGGATTCAAAAAACCATTTTATTAAGTACCGACACCAATAGTAGAACCATTAGTTCGCCCACTTTAATTTCCTTGAATTCGGTGAAAGGAGAGGAAGATATGGTTCAGTTTCGTCAACATCATTTGCCTATTGCAGTTTTGTTAGAAGGGAAATTCAATTCTTTATTTGCCAACAGAATCAGTCAAGCAATTATGGATTCAGTGAAAGTGCAGTCAGGAAATACCTACGAAGCACAAAGCAAAGGGTCAAAACAAGTGATTATTGCAGATGCAGATATATTGACCAATAAAGTAGATAAAAATAAGGGTCCTTTGGGGATGGGAATGCTTCCTCTGGAGGAATATAGATTTGCAAATCGTGAATTTTTCCAAAATACCATTCAGTATTTAAATGAGCCATCCGGATTATTAGAGAGTCGAAATAAATCAATTGTTTTAAGATTATTAGATAGCAATAAAGTACAGGAATCTAAATTGTTATGGCAATGGGTATTATTATTGGGCCCTTTATTCGTTTTAACGCTACTCTATTTTGTAGGGCTCAAAGCTCGCCAACGTCGTTTTGGGGCGTAAACTTTCATCACCTATCTTTATGATATGACAACAGATCAAATTGTATATACTGTATTTGGGGCGGTAATTTTAATTGCTTTAGTATTAGATCTTGGATTTTTAAGTAAAAAAAATACCACTATTACAATACGTCAAGCATTACGTCAAACTTTTTTTTGGGTGTTACTCGCTTTAGGATTTTTTATTTTTATGTGGGTAGAAGAAGGCCAAAAACTAGGGCTAGAATTTTTGAGTGGCTACTTGATGGAATGGAGTTTAAGTATAGATAATATTTTTGTCTTTATTTTAATTTTCGATGCATTCAAAGTAAAAGAACAACATCTTTCTAGAGTACTATTAATTGGAATTTTAGCAGCCATTATATTTAGAATTATTTTTATCACAGTGGGAGTGGCTTTAGTAGCTCAATTTTCATGGATACTATACTTGTTTGGAGTGTTTTTGGTTTATACAGGCTATCAAATGTTTGTTGCCAATGAAGACGAAGCCTTTGATCCACATGATTCTAAAATTTATAAATTTCTAAAAAGCTTTTTACCTATTACTAATAGTGATGGCGAAGGGAAGTTTATGATTCGTGTTAATGGCAAACCCATGTATACTTCCTTATTTGTAGTAGTGATATTGCTGGCTGGCATTGATATTGTGTTTGCATTGGATTCCATCCCAGCAGTGATGGGTATTTCACGAAGCAGCTTGGTCATATACACCTCCAATATTTTTGCAGTTCTAGGTCTTCGTTCCTTATTCTTTTTATTAAGAGGAGCGGTGAATGAATTTGAACATTTGCAAAAAGGAATTGCTATTGTCCTTGTATTCATTGGTGTCAAAATGTTAGGGGAACATTATATCAACTTATGGTTAGATAAAAATGTCCAAGTTATTTTGTCCTTATTGGTTATTTTATTTTGTATTACAGGATCCATCATGTACTCTATATTCACTAATAAGCAAAAAAAGTTACCCAAGGATTTAAAGGACTCAACTCTATAAGCTAAATGATATAATTAAACATTGTCCTATTCCATTCAACATATCAATGATTGTTTATCTACTGGAAAGTCTTCTTTATTTCCAGCTACCATTGAACACTTATTAATTGACAGCCGTAGTTTATTATTTCCAGAAACCACTTTGTTTTTCGCCATTCAAACTACACAAAATGATGGGCACCAATATATTTCAGAATTATATCAAAGAGGTGTTCGCAATTTCGTAGTATCTCAAAAAATGGAAGAAGGTAAATATGATCAAGCAAATTTTTTTTGGGTAGATCATGTTATAACAGCACTTCAGAAAATCGCAAAATACCACCGCTCTCATTTTCATTATCCCGTGATGGGTATTACGGGAAGTAATGGCAAAACCATTGTGAAAGAATGGTTATTTCAATTGCTCGAAAGCCATTTTCGAATGATTAGAAGTCCCCGAAGTTTCAATTCTCAAATAGGTGTTCCTTTAAGTGTTTGGGAAATGAATTCAATACATGATTTAGCCATTTTTGAAGCAGGTATTTCTCAGCAGGGTGAGATGTTTGCTTTAGCTAATGTGATACAACCTACCATTGGCATTGTGACCTGTTTAGGTACGGCACATCAGGAAGGTTTTGAATCTATGCAACGAAAATGGGAAGAAAAGTGGCAATTATGTAAGCATGCAAAAACGGTATTATTGCCGATAGATGATTTAATAGCTAATAATATCGTACTTCCAGAAAAAATGGATGGGCAGGAAATGATTAGGTGGGGTCAATCTCCTATAGCTGATTTTAGAATTATATCCAAACAGGTGATTCAGCAAAATACCTATGTAAAAGCTGCTTTTCATAATGAAACGCTTTCTTTAACTATTCCATTTACCGATAAAGCATCTGTACAAAATACCATCACTTGCTGGGTGGCTTTATTGCATTTCAATATACCTTCCAACGAAATACAAATTAATGTAAGTGCTTTAAAGCATTTAGATATGCGTATGCAAATTAAAAAAGGAAATCAAAACTGTTTATTATTGAACGATAGTTATAGTAATGATATTCATTCCTTGCAATTGGCATTAGAATACGCACAACAACAAGCGGGAAATTTATCTTTAACTGTGGTACTTTCAGATTTATATGAACGAGGATTAGGAAGTATTAATTATAATGAACTCATTCGTACTATATTGAGTTTTGATATTCAAAAAATAATAGTTATTGGGCCACAATTATCACAAGCGGTGAATAATAGTAAGGAAATGCAAGCCATCAAAAATTTTACATTTGAAAATGTAGCTGAATTTGAACAAAAAATGGACCTGCAATCTTTTAAAGATGAATTTATTTTAATTAAAGGGTCCCGAAGTTTTGCATTAGAAAATATCAATGCACTATTACAATTACAAACCCATGAAACAAAATCGGAAGTCAATTTAACAGCCTTGGTTGCTAATTATAAAAAAATCAAAAATAAAGTAGGATCCAAAGTGAAAGTGATGGCCATGGTAAAAGCCTTTGGCTATGGTGCGGGTAGTGTGGAAGTGGCTAGAGTGTTACAGTTTCATCATGTTGATTATTTAGCGGTTGCTTATACAGATGAAGGCATCGCATTACGTAAATCAGGGATTCATATACCCATTATGGTCATGAATGTGGATGCTTCCACTTTTGACACCCTTCTAAAATTCCATTTAGAACCCGAAATATTTTCTTTTCAATTACTGCATCAATTTCATCAATTTATAAAAGCCCAAGGCATTTCAAGTTTCCCTATTCATTTAAAATTGAATACGGGAATGAATCGATTAGGTTTTGATATGCATGAAATACCTGCCTTAGCTGAAATTTTACAAGAGATGACTGTATTGAAAGTACAGTCTATATTTAGTCATTTGAGTGCAAGTGGTCAATCAGAATTTTTGGATTATACACAAAATCAATTGAATCAATTTAAAGCTGCCGCTTTTCAATTAGAAAAATCATTAGGCTATACCACCATCAAGCATATTGCTAATTCTAGCGCAATATTAATGCATACGCAATACCATCTTGATATGGTACGATTAGGAATTGGACTATATGGTATTGGCGAAAAAAGTTTTGGATGGGAAAACGTGATTCAATTGACTACTACCATTTCACAAATTAGAAAATTACCAGCAGGTTCCTATGTGGGATATAATAGAGCAGGGGTCATTAACAAAGAAAGCATTATTGCCACGGTTCGATTGGGTTATGCAGACGGGTATCATAGGAAATTAGGAAAAGGGAAAGGATTCATGTGGATACAAGGTAAGCTAGCACCCATTGTAGGAGAGGTTTGTATGGATATGACCATGATTGATATTACCCAAATTGACGGTGTAAAAGAAGGAGATACCGTTGAAGTTTTTGGCAAGCATTTATCCATTTATGATGTGGCTACTTGGGCCGAAACCATACCTTATGAAATTTTAACATCTCTAGGACAAAGAGTAAAACGCATCTATATCAAAGACTAACTTATCTTTGCCAAGAATTAATAAAACGCTATGAACGGGAAAAAAGTATTTGCATTAATCGCTGCGATCATTTTTATAGATCAAGCATTAAAATTTTATATCAAATTAAATTTCTTTATTGGGGAAGAGCATGCTATTATAGGAACATGGGCCAGATTGCATTTCGTAGAAAATGAAGGAATGGCATGGGGTTTAAAATTTGGCGGTGATTTTGGTAAAATTGCATTAACTCTTTTTAGATTGGCAGCAGTGATATGGGGTGTGTTTTTAATTAGAGGGTTTATTGAAAAAAAATACCACAAAGGTTTTATACTTTGTGCTGCGCTCATTTTTGCAGGGGCTTTAGGTAATTTGCTTGATAGTATTTTTTACGGTTTAATATTTAATGCCAGTGTTCCTTATACCACTATGGTAGCGCAACTTTTACCAGTGGGAGGCGGATATGCTCCTCTGTTGCATGGCAAAGTAGTGGACATGTTTTATTTCCCTATCGTTCAAAATGCTCATTTCCCTTCTTGGTTCCCTTTTTGGGCTGGCGAGGAGTTTGAGTTTTTTAGACCTGTTTTTAATTTTGCTGATGCCTCCATTAGTACCGGAGTCATTTCCTTATTCATCTTTCAAGGCAAATTTTTCAAGGAGCCTGAAAATGAGGCCAATATAAGCGCCGAAACGCCAGAAACACCTTCTAACCCTACCGAATAAAGCGCAAAACTCATCATTGCTTTTTTGAGGGGTTATACGTACCTTCGTGCCCTAAAAATGAGCTAGGATAAGCGTTTTATGAATAATAAGTACCCCGAATTTAATGGACTCCATCTGCCCACCATTGAGGCGGAAATTTTAGATGCTTGGAAAAAGGAGCAAGCATTTGAACAATCTGTTCAATTGAGGGAAGGAAAAACACCTTTCGTTTTTTACGAAGGGCCTCCCAGTGCCAACGGTATGCCGGGGATTCACCATGTTATTTCACGTACTTTAAAAGATATGATGTGTCGTTACAAAACGATGCAAGGGTTTCAAGTAAAACGTAAAGGTGGTTGGGATACGCATGGGTTACCAGTGGAATTAGGAGTAGAAAAAGAATTAGGAATTACAAAGGAAGATATTGGCGTTAAAATTTCGGTAGAAGAGTATAATAAAAAATGCAGAGAAGCTGTATTGCGTTATAAAAAAGAGTGGGATGATATAACCAACAAGATGGGTTACTGGGTTGATTTAAATAATCCTTACATCACTTTTGAAAATAATTACATTGAAACACTTTGGTGGATTTTAAGTACGCTTTACAAAAAAGGGTATTTGTATCAAAGTGTAAGTATACAACCTTATTCACCTGCAGCAGGCACTGGATTAAGTTCACATGAACTAAATCAGCCTGGTACGTATAAGGATGTAAAAGATACATCTGCAGTGGTGATGTTTAAAGCACTAGTTTCACAAGAAAGTCAATTTTTATTTGATGCCATAAAAAATTCAAGAACACCACATGAATTATATTATATGGCTTGGACTACCACGCCATGGACACTTCCTTCTAACTTAGGTTTGACAGTAGGTCCTAATATTGATTATGTAGTGGTTGAAACATTTAATCCATACACGGCATTGCCAGTGAATGTTTTATTGGCGAAAGCCTTGGTATCAAAGTATTTCAAGGAAGAAGGGTTGGCATTAGATACCTATGCGGAAGGTGATAAAATACTTCCTTGGAAAATGATATTGGAATGTAAGGGTACCGCATTGAATGAATTGAGATATGAACAGTTAATGTCATTTGAAGCCAATGATCCAAAAAATATCGAAGGAGATCCTTTCAAAATTATGCTAGGTGATTTTGTTACTACCGAAGATGGAACGGGTATTGTGCATACAGCTCCTGCTTTTGGTGCAGATGATTATAAAGTAGGACAAAAATATAATTTAGGCATTCTTACTTTAGTTAATAGAGAAGGAAAATTTGTACATGGAGTAGGTGAGTTTAGCGGCAGGTTTGTAAAAAATTACAAAGACGACAAAGATTATCAGGATGTGAATGTGGATATAGCGGTGAAATTGAAAAAAGAAAATCGCGCTTTTAAAGTAGAAAAATACGAACATAATTATCCGCATTGTTGGAGAACAGATAAACCCATTTTATATTATCCATTAGATGCCTGGTTTATTAAAACGACAGCGGTGAAGGATCGTATGGTGGAGTTGAATAAAACTATTCATTGGAAACCAAAGAGTACTGGTGAAGGTAGATTTGGAAACTGGTTGGAGAATATGGTGGATTGGAATTTAAGTAGAAGCAGATATTGGGGAACTCCATTACCTATTTGGCGCACCGAAGATGGTACCGAAGAAATTTGTATTGGTTCGATAGATGAATTAACTGCAGGTTATTTAGCAGCCAAAGAAAATGGATTCAATAAGGAGGTACCATTAAATATCATAGACGGCAAGTTAGATGTGGATTTACACAAACCATTTGTGGATCAAATTGAATTATTAAGTGCCACAGGTCAACCCATGAAACGGGTGTCAGATTTAGTGGATGTATGGTTTGATTCTGGAGCGATGCCTTATGCCCAATGGCATTACCCATTTGAGAATAAGGATTTGGTTGACAAAGGGCAAGCATTTCCTGCCGATTTTATTTGTGAAGGAGTAGATCAAACCAGAGGATGGTTTTATACACTTCATGCTCTAGGTGTTTTATTATTTGACAAGGTGGCTTACAAAGCAGTCATGAGTAATGGCTTAGTGTTGGATAAGAATGGCAATAAAATGAGTAAGCGATTAGGGAACGTCGTGAATCCATTTGAGACTATTGAAAAATATGGTGCAGATGCCACAAGGTGGTATTTAGTAACGAATGCTTCTCCTTGGGATAATTTGAAATTTGATTTATCTGGAATACAAGAAGTGCAAAGAAAATTCTTTGGGACTTTATATAATACGTATCAATTTTTTGTGTTGTATGCAAATGTGGATGGTTTCCATTTTGAGCAAGACTATATTCCAGTTCAACAGCGTCCCGAAATTGATCGTTGGATTATTTCATCCTTGAATAGTTTAATTCAAACGGTGACACAATCCATGGATGATTTTGAACCTACTGCTGCAGGTCGTGCGATAGAAACCTTTGTGGATGAGCATTTGAGTAACTGGTATGTACGTTTATGCCGTCGTCGTTTCTGGAAAGGAACTTATACGGATGATAAAATTAGTGCTTATCAAACTTTATATGAATGTATTGAAACCATTGCGAGATTAATGGCACCCATTGCGCCGTTTTTCTGTGATCAATTATTCCGTCATTTAAACCAAACAACGAATCGTTTTAAAGTAACATCTATACATCATGCTGATTTCCCCAAAGCGGATGTTCAAAAAATGGATGCTGCCTTAGAAGCTCGCATGCAAATGGCGCAAGATATTTGTTCGCTGGTTTTATCTATACGTAAAAAAGTGAATATTAAAGTTCGCCAACCATTACAAAAAATATTAATACCTGTTTTAAACCCTGACATGAAAGAAGCCATTGAGCAAATGGAGGAATTAATTTTGGCGGAGGTAAATGTTAAGGAAATTAATTATATCACTGATACCGAAGGGGTGATTAGCAAAAAAGTGAAACCCAATTTTAAACTTTTGGGGAATAAGTTGGGGGCTAAAATGAAGCAAGCTTCCACCCTAATTGGCAATTTTACACAGACACAAATTAGCCAGTTAGAAAAAGAAGGAGTGTACTCTTTGGATTTGGAAGGGAAAATTATCCCTATATTATTGAGCGAGGTTGACATTATTGCAGAAGATATCCCCGGTTGGAGTGTAGCGCTGAAGGGAGCATTGACCGTGGCTTTGGACATCACTATAAGCCCGGATTTGCTACAAGAAGGGCATGCTAGAGAGTTGGTGAATAGGGTTCAAAACATCCGAAAAGACAGCAATTTCGAGCTAACTGACAAGATTTTACTCCAAATTGTGGATAACACAGAACTCAAGGAAGCCATTAATCAATTTTCAGAGTATATTTGCCGCGAGATTCTAGCATTGAAAATTGACTGGGTTTCTTCCATTGAGGACGGGGTCGATGTCGAGATAAATGACTATAAATTAAGGATTTCAGTTTTACAAAAAGGATAGATACTATGGCTACAAAAAAACCAGCTCCTAAAAAAGCAGCACCTGCAAAAAAGGCGGCACCTGCTAAAAAAGCGGCACCTGCTAAAAAAGCGGCACCTGCTAAAAAAGCAGCACCTGCAAAAAAGGCGGCGCCTGCTAAAAAAGCAGCACCTGCAAAAAAGGCGGCGCCTGCTAAAAAGGCAGCGCCTGTAAAAAAAGCGGCTCCTGCAAAAAAGGCGGCCCCTATAAAAAAAGCAGTTCCAGTAAAAGCGGCTCCTGCAAAAAAATCAGTTCCTGCAAAAGTAGTAGCACCTGCAAAAAAGGCGGTGCCTGTAAAAGTGGTTGTCCCTGCTAAAAAAGCAGTTCCTGCAAAAGTGGTAGCCCCTGCAAAAAAAGGTGCAGCACCTGCTAAACCATCAGTGCCTTCAAAACCAGTGGCACCAGTGAAGCCAGTTGAAAAGTATGTACCTCCTGCAAAACCAGTTCCTAAAATTCCTACGCCTCCTGTAAAGCCAGTGCGTAAAACTCCAGAACCTATCAAGGATGTAAAAGTCCCTAAAATAAATGCTAAAAGCAGTGTGCCTTATCAACCAGGGTATGTACCTATGGAAAGAAGGAAAGAAGTAGAAAAATCTACTGAAACTTTAGTGAAGTATTCTGATGCGGAATTAAACGAATTCAAGGATTTGATATCCAAGAAATTGGAGGCCGCTAAAAAAGAATTAGTGTATTTGCAAGGTTTAATCACACGTAAAGATGAATTAGGAGGAGACAATGATGATGCGCGTTATATGACCATGGAAGATGGTAGTGTAAGCATGGAAAGAGAGCAATTAAGTCAAATGGCTAGTCGTCAAATCACTTTCATAGATCATTTAGAAAAAGCCTTAATGCGTATTGAAAATAAAACATATGGTATTTGTAGAGTAACCGGTTTGTTAATTGACAAAGCCCGTTTACGTGCAGTACCACATGCTACATTAAGTTTGGAAGCTAAATTGGGCTATGTAAAAAATAGCAGCGATCAATAATCGATTGAGCATCGAGTCAACATTGAATTAGAGTCTTACAACTTTAGTAATATTAAAACCCTGATCATTTGCATCGGGGTTTTTTATTTTACCTCCTGCATTTCAATGAGTTTCTTGTAATAACCATTTTGTGCGATTAATGCATCATGATTTCCTCTTTCTACAATTTGCCCTTTTTGTAAAACAATAATTTCATCAGCATGGCGAATAGTGGAAAGACGATGTGCAATAACAATTGAAGTTCTGTTTTGCATCATATTATTAATGGCTTCTTGTACTAATTTTTCACTTTCGGTATCCAAAGCCGAAGTGGCTTCATCTAAAATTAAGATCGGAGGATTTTTTAATACAGCACGCGCAATGGTTAAACGTTGACGCTCACCCCCACTTAACTTACTACCTCTATCTCCAATCATGGAATCAAAGCCGCCTTCCTTTTTCATGATAAAATCATACGCGTTGGCAATTTTTGCTGCTGCAATAATTTCATGCATGCTTGCGTTGGGTTTTCCTAAAGCAATATTCGCTGCAATGGAATCATTAAATAAAATAGGTTCTTGAGTGACAATGCTAATGAGTTGACGTAAACTGTGCAAACTATACTCTTTAATATTTTTCCCATCAATGAGTAAATCACCTGTACTTACATCATGAAAACGGGGCACTAAATCGGCTAATGTACTTTTTCCTGCTCCACTAGAACCCACTAAAGCAACAGAAGTTCCTTTTTGAATCGTTAATTGAATATCTTTTAAAATACCAGCACCCTGATAAGAAAAACCAACATTATTAAATTGGATGGATTCGTTAAATCCTGTAAGTTCAATAGGGTGAGAAACTTCTTCAACGGTGACAGGGGCTTCTAAAATTTCATTTAAACGATCTAAAGTGGCACTCCCTCTATTCACGTTATAAACCGCTTGTGATAAGGCTTTCGCAGGATTAATGATTTGCGAAAACAAGGCCACATATCCAATAAAGGCACTTCCCGAAAGTATCTCACCATTCAAAACTAGCTTCCCGCCAAACCATAAAACTCCACATAAAATAATCACCCCTAGTGATTCTGAAACAGGAGACGCTAAATCACGACGGTATAAAATTTTATTCTTGATATGAAAAATATCGTCCACTAAACCAAAGAAACTTTTTTTCACTCTTTGCTCTGCATTGAATGCTTTAATAATTCTCAAACCCGTTAAAGTTTCTTCCATTTGGCTCATAATCTCGCCCCATTTTACTTGTGCTTTATTGGTATGTTTTTTTAAACTTCTACCAATACGACCCACTATAAAACCTGCAAGGGGTAATAAAACAAACACAAACAAAGTAAGCTTCACACTAATTAAGAAAAGTACCATTAAAATTCCAATAATATTTAAAGGTTCTTTAATAATACCTTCTAATGCCCCAATCACTGAGTTTTCTAAATCAGCAATATCGTTGGAAGATCTACTCAAAATATCTCCTTTGCGTTGTTCGGTAAAATAACCAATGGGTAATCTTAATATTTTATCGTACAATAATTTTGAATACTTTCTAGTAACTGCGTTACGAATAGGAGCTAAAAAATAGTAGGATAAATAAAGAAATAAATTCTTTAAAATCACAGCAGTAATAATGCCAAGGCAGATCCATCCTAAAGCTTGTTCCTTACCATATTTAGCAATGGTGGTTTGTAAAAATCCGTATAATACATCTTTTAAGTTGCCACCCGAACCTGAAGTAGCTGTCTTAACAGCGCCAGTCAATTCACTGCTATTAAAGATGAGGTCCATAAAAGGAACCAGCATGCTTAATGAAAACAGGCTAAAAACGATGGATAAAATGATAAAAAGGCTATACCAGCCCATATAGGCCTTGTATTCCTTGATATAACTAATAATGCGAATAAATTTCTTCATATTCTAACTATTCCCTCAGAATAATCAGCAAAGTAACTAATTTTACAATGAATCAACGATTTTGATTATTATGGAAGAAGGTAAAAGACAAAAACAAGTAGCCGGGGCTATTCAGGCAGCCCTCAATGATATCTTTTTAAAATTGGGGCTCAATCATTTACAAGGAGGCATGGTATCCATATCTTCTGTGAAAGTCACCCCCGATTTGCTAGAGGCGCGTATATACTTAAGTTTATTTCAGGTGGCAGACACCCAAGATTGTTTCAAAAAAATAGAGGCGAAAGCTTGGGACGTGAAAAAGCATTTGTCGGATGCCATGAAACATCAATTAAGGCGTATCCCAGTGTTGCATTTTTATATAGATGACACTTTGGATTATGTTTTTAAAATGGACGAGATCTTAAAAAATTTATAGTGCATTTTTTATTTGCATGGCGTTATTTTAGAGGCAAGTATGCTTTTCAAGCAATACAAATGATTGCTTGGGTAAGTGTATTGGCAATTGCGATAGGCACTGCAGCATTAATTACAGTGCTCAGTGTGTCAAATGGTTTTACCGAAGTGGTGAAAGGATTATACAGTGATTTTTATGCAGATATTCGAGTGACAAGCTCCCACTCAAAATTTTACAAAGTTAGTGGAGATCAATGGGGTCAAATCCAAAAAATTAAAGGGGTTGTTGCCGTGAGTAAGGTAGTGGAAAACAGAGCTTTACTTGTGCGTGGTGAAAAGCAAGCGGTGGTGATGATTAAAGGAGTAGATAGTGCTTATACCTCCATAAATCAAGTAGCACACTATTTAAAAAGAGGTATTTTTGAAATGGGGAATAAGGAGCAACCGCATGTGGTATTAGGGATTGGGGTAGAGCAAAAATTAGGATTATTCCCGGAACCACTAGGAGATACGATGCAATTATATGCAGTAAGTAGATCGGGAAAATCACTCACTTCCTTGGACCAATTAAATAGTTTATCGGTCACTCAAACTGGCGCTTTTTCAATTCAGCAGGAATTTGATGAGCAATATGTATTCACGCATTTTGCTTTTGCACAATACTTATTAGATATTGATGCTGCAGAAGTTTCTGCCATTGAATTAGCTATACTTCCTAGCGAAGAAAAAAACGTAGTAAAAAATCTTTTACAAATTTTAGGGAACCAAGTGCAGGTTCAAAATAAGTATCAACAGAATATTGATTTATATAAAATCATGCAAATGGAAAAGTGGATTATCTTTTTCATTTTAGGGGTGATAATGATTGTAGCTTCCTTTAATTTGGTAGGGGCATTAACCATGTTGGTATTAGAAAAGAAAAAAGACATTCATGTACTTCATTCCATGGGGGCGAGTGCCTGGGATGTTCAAAAAATATTCTTATTATTATCGGGATTAATGGCATTTATAGGAGCATTCATTGGCGGCGCGTTGGCTTCTCTATTTTGTTTTTTACAAATGCAATTTCATTTTATAAAATTACAAGGCAATTCATTTGTCATTGATTACTATCCCATCAAGCCTATGTGGGAGGATTACCTCGCTATCATAGGGTTGGTCGTGTTCATAGCATTATTAGCCGGTTGGATTCCAGCACGAAAAGCAGCGCGACAATTACACGAAAAAATTTAAAGAAGATTTTTTTGAGATTTTATATTTTATAAAAATCTCTTGGAGATGATACAATAGCTCATTTATGAGATATTGTGATAATGAAAAATAAAAGAAAATAAAAAAGAGGATTTTGTTGAGATTTTATATTTTATTAAAATCTCTTGGAGATGATACAATAGCTCATTTATGAGATATTGTGATAATGAAAAATAAAAGAAAATAAAAAAGAGGATTTTGTTGAGATTTTATATTTTATTAAAATCTCAACAAAATCAATAATCACCTAATGTTTCTTCCAATTGCCCCAAGGCTTTTGCTAATTGTTCATCATTAGGTGCAATGCCATGCCATTCATGGCTGCCTTCCATAAAGTCAACGCCTTTACCCATAGATGTTTTCATTAAAATACAAATGGGTTTGCCTTGACCCGTTAATGACTTTGCTTGTGCTAAAGTGGCCAATATTTGATCCATATCATGGCCATCCATATGCAATACCGTCCAATGAAATGCTTTGAATTTATCTTCTAAACTATCCAAGGATAAGACTTTACTTAAAGGGCCATCAATTTGTTGACCATTTACATCAATCGTAGAAATTAAATTATCTACTTTATTGTGAGCAGCAAACATTACGGATTCCCAAATTTGACCTTCTTGTAATTCGCCATCACCATGAAGTGAGTAGACTAATTGACTGTCCTTATTATATTTTTTAGTAAGAGCTGCACCAATGGCAACACTCATGCCTTGACCAAGAGACCCACTCGCTATACGAATGCCTGGTAAATGTTCATGCGTAGTTGGATGACCTTGTAAACGTGAGTTTAATTTACGAAATGTCGCTAATTCTTTTATATCAAAGTAGCCTGATCTAGCTAGCACGGAATAAAATACGGGTGATATATGACCATTGGATAAAAAGAAAAGATCTTCTCCTTTTCCATCCATTGAAAAATTAGAATTATGTTTTAATACTTGAAAATAGAGTGCAGTTAAAAAATCGGTGCAACCCAATGAACCCCCAGGGTGACCACTTTGTTGAGCGTGTACCATTCTTACTATATCTCTACGTACTTGAGAGGCGATTTTTATTAAGTCTGCAGCTGCCATAATTTTTAATATCAATGAGTAACAAAGATAGAATTCAAAGCCTAATTTGACATCATTTATTTAAAAAATGGGTATAAAAAAAGTCTCATGTGGATTTCTATGTTTTGCGTAGCTTTGTTTACTCAAATAATTCAAATATGTCGGAAGAATTGCAAAAAATAAGCACAGATGCCGAAAGTGGTATGAAAAAAGCCATTAATCATCTAGAAATTGAATTGTCAAAAATTAGAGCAGGCAAGGCAACCCCTTCTATTTTAGAGGGCATTAATGTGGATTATTATGGAGCGCCCACCCCTATTAGTCAAGTGGCCAATGTGCAAATTTTAGACAGCAGAACCATCAGTATTCAACCTTGGGAAAAAAGTATGTTAGCCTTGATTGAAAGATCTATTATGGCTGCTAATATTGGTATCACACCTCAAAATGATGGGGTAAATATTCGTTTGTTTATGCCGCCTTTAACTGAAGAGCGTCGTCGCGAATTATTTAAAAAAGCAAGTGGAGAAGGGGAACAAAGCAAAGTGGCTATACGAAATATTAGAAGAGATCATATTGAGCAAGTCAAAAAATTACAAAAGGATGGGATGAGTGAAGATATTTGTAAAGGTGCGGAAGATTCCATACAGGCATTAACAGATAAGCACATTGCTTTAGTAGAAAAGCATTTAGAAGCAAAGGAAAAAGAAATCATGACAGTTTAATGATGATATCATCAATGTTGAGTTTCACATTCATATTGATACCATTGCAGGCGACTTGATACCATTGTGGGCGACCCCAAAATATACAACGACTAAGTAAGTACAATTGCTTAGTCGTTTCTTTTATTCACAATATATACGCCCACTAAAATAATGGCTAATCCTACTAAACGAAGTGGGTGAATAGCTTCATTGTATAGCAAGCCCATTGCGAGTGAAACAAATGGTATAGCGTAAGTAACAGTAGATGCAAAAATAATCCCCGAACGTTTTACTAATATGTAAAATAAAATAGAAGCGACCGAAGTGTTAATGACCCCCAAAGTGCCTCCAGCTAGTGTGGCTTGAATAATTTCTGCACTGGAAAAATCGTATTGAAAATAACCTGTAAAATATAAAATCACCATTCCAGGAATGATTGAAAAGCTAAATGCAATGCTGGCAATATTGATCGCGCTAATATTTTGCATATTCTTACCTACCATATTGACGTTTAATCCGTAACAAATGGTAGCCAACATAATGAAAAAACTGTATGAAAAATTTTCAAAGTGAAGTGTTTTTCCTGCTACTACCGATAAACACAAACCAACTAATCCCAATAACACACCCAGCATTTTTTGACCATTGGAAGGGATTTTAAAAAAAACAATTCCCACTAAAATGGTAAACAAAGGAGTGAGTGAATTTAAGATACCTGCTAAAGCACTATCAATTTTAGTTTCGGCAATGCAAAATAAGTAGGCTGGAATAAAATTGCCTATCACCCCGGATAATATGACGATGCCTAATTTGTCCTTAGGGATTTGTTTGAAAGCTTTAAAAGTAAAGGGAACCAATACCAAACCTGCGAAAATCATTCTTAAAGAGGCTACTTGGTAAGGGCTTAACTGAACTGCCCCTTCTTTCATGCCAATTTTCATGAGTAAAAAGGAGCTTCCCCAAATGATAGAAAGTAAGATGAAAATACCCCAATCGATCAACTTCTTATTCATGCCTTAAAATTTGGGCAAAGATGCTGATAATTTGGATAAAAGTGGATAAATACTTTCTGAATTAACCTGAAATTAATAACGATTCCCTTTCTTTGTAGGAATGAACCAGCTAACTAATTATTCTATCAAAGTGGACCAATTTGAGGGTCCTTTTGACTTATTACTATTCTTTATTGAGCGGGATGAAATGGATATTTATAACATCCAAATTACCAAAATCATCAATGATTTTTTGGATTTCATACATCATCAAGAAAAATTGAATATTGAATTAAGTAGCGAGTTTATTTTATTCGTTGCCACCTTAATGCGTATTAAGGCCAAATTATTGTTACCACGAAAGGAACTAGATGCTTTAGGAAATGAAATTGATCCACGTCAAGAATTAATTGACAAAATTCTAGAATATAAAAGATATAAAGAAGCGGCTACTCAAATGGCAGATATGGAAGCTTTGCGTATGTTAATGCAAAAGCGCGGAAATATCCAACATGAAATGTCAAAAGTAGGTGAGGAAGCCGCAGAAGGCACCGAACTACAAACAGTAACGCTTTTTAAATTGATGAAGTCATTTGAAAAAGTAATGACTCGTTTACAAGAACGTCAAAACAGACCCGTTCATACGGTAGTAAGATATAACTACACTATGGAAGCTTCTAGAGAGTATTTGTTAAAAACAGTACAAGACGGTAAAACAGTTGCGTTTGAAAAAATATTTGATGTTTGTCAGGATCGTGTTCATGCTTTATTTTTCTTCTTATCTATTTTAGAATTATCGCAACAAAAATATATGAAGTTGTTGGTAGGGGAAGGGCGCAATAATTTCATCATCGAATGGAATGAAAGCCGCGAAGAAGATTTAGAGCCTGGTCATGTGGATACTTTTGATTCCTATGAAACACCTAACCTAGAAGCGTTTAAAGACGATGACAATATCGAACCTTTAGCCGAGGGAGACTTTGATCCAAGCTTAAATTAAACTATCCAATTAGTATGCCCATTCCCATTATTGATACGCATTTGCATATATGGGATTTAGAAAAAGTGGAATATAGTTGGCTGACAGGCAATACCTCTTTATTAGCAAGAACTTATTTACCAGATGAAGTGTCACCCTTGATGCAAAAAGCAGGAGTGACCCAAGCTATTTTGGTACAAGCTGCAAATACAATAGAGGAAACTGAATTTATGTTAGATGCCGCTCAACAAAATTCATGGATTAAAGGAGTGGTGGGTTGGTTGCCTTTATTAGATCCTATGGCCACTCAAAGCCAAATTAAAATTTTTCAACAAAATAAATATTTCAAAGGGGTGCGTCATTTAGTGCATGACGAAACCAATGCCGATTGGTTATTGCAAGCAGCTGTATTAGAAAGTTTGCAAATTTTAGCCGACCACAAAATACTCTATGAAATTGTGGGAGTGAAAGCATCGCATTTAAAAGCGACGATTCATATTGCACAAACAATACCTCATTTATCCATCATGTTGGATCATTTAGTGAATCCTCCTATTTCGGATGTTAGTTTGTTTCCTGAATGGGAAAGTTTAATGAAGCAAGTAAGTCAATATCCAAATGTGTATGCCAAAATATCTGGTTTAGGAACACAAGTTAAAAAAGGGAATGAATGGAATGCTGCTGATATTCAACCCTGCGTTGAGTTTGCACTTTTTCATTTTGGTGTGGACAGATGTGTGTGTGGAGGAGATTGGCCAGTCGCTTTATTAGCCAGTAACTATGAAAAAACGATGGGAGTGTATCGCGAAGTACTTGAAAACATTTTAACATCAGAGGATCAGGCTAAAGTATTGCACTCCAACGCCACTTTATTTTATTCTTTGTAGGATTTTATACTCTGTTTTTTTAAACTTCTGCAACTATCTTTTTGCCTAACAAATCTTTCACAGCATCGGCAATGGCATTGGCATCATAGTGACATTCATGTTGTAATTCTTTCAAAGTGCCATGTTCTACAATCGTATCAGGAATACCTAATACTTTCACATTGGCCTTGTATTGATGTTCGTTCATGAATTCTAAAATCGCAGAACCAAATCCACCTACTATACTAGCATCTTCTACCGTAACGATCATGGAATAATTTTGAAACACTTCGTGTAATAAATCGGTATCCAAAGGTTTTACGAAACGAATATCATAATGCGCAGGGTCTATATTTTCATTGCGTAAATTTCGGATGGCAGTTTGTGCAAAATTTCCAGGATGTCCAAAACTTAAAATAGCAACGTCTTTACCGTCTTTTAATTTTCTTCCTTTGCCAATTTCAATTTTTTCAAATGGTTTTTTCCAATCTACCATGACGCCTTCTCCTCTTGGATATCGAATAGTAAAAGGGAAATTAGTTTCAGGTAATTGTGCCGTATACATAAGGTTGCGCAATTCTTGTTCGTTCATAGGCGCGGACACAATCATATGGGGGATACATCTAAAATAAGCGATATCATAACAGCCATGATGCGTTGGTCCATCTTCACCCACTAATCCTGCACGATCTAAACAAAATACTACGGGTAATTTTTGTAAAGCCACATCATGAATGACTTGGTCATAAGCACGTTGCATAAAGGAGGAATAGATATTGCAAAACACTTTAATGCCTTGTGTTGCCAACCCTGCACTTAAAGTCACTGCATGTTGTTCGCAAATACCCACATCAAAAGCACGGTCCGGCATTTCATCCATCATGATTTTAAGTGAAGACCCACTTGGCATAGCAGGAGTCACACCCATAATTAAAGGGTTCACTTTGGCTAATTCAACAATACTATGTCCAAAAACATCTTGGTATTTAGGAGGCTGAGGAGTATCTATTTTTTTCTTTAATATTTCACCGGTTAACTTATCAAACAAACCAGGTGCATGCCATTTAGTTTGGTCTTTTTCGGCCAAGGCATATCCTTTTCCTTTAACCGTAATAATATGCAATAATTTAGGTCCAGGAATTTCTTTCAAGTCCTTCAAAGTATCTACTAAGTTGGCAATATTGTGACCGTCAATAGGTCCAAAATATCTTAATTGTAAAGCTTCAAATAAATTACTGCTTTTAGAAACAACTCCTTTCAAACTCGCTTCCAGCTTAGATGCCATCTGTCTAGTGAAAGTTTTTCCTACAGGAAGTTTACCCATCAAAGACCAAATTTCATCCCTTACTTTATTATAAGTAGGAGAAGTACTAATGTCAGTCAAATATTCACGCAAAGCACCCACATTGGGGTCAATGCTCATATTATTATCATTCAAAATAATTAATACATCACTATCCGCAACACCAGCATGGTTCATTGCTTCAAAAGCCATACCAGCAGTCATAGAACCATCCCCAATAATGGCTACCGATTTGCGATTTTCACCTTTGTACTTGGCAGCCATCGCCATCCCTAAAGCCGCAGAAATAGAAGTTGAACTATGTCCCACACCAAAAGTGTCAAATTCACTTTCACTACGTTTAGGAAAACCACTTAATCCCTTGTATTTACGATTGGTTGCAAATTGATCCCTGCGACCGGTTAAAATTTTATGTCCATAAGCTTGATGGCCTACATCCCAAACCAATTGATCATAAGGTGTATTGTATACATAATGTAGAGCTACGCTTAATTCCACCACCCCTAGGCTGGCTGCAAAATGGCCTCCGTGCACACTCACGACGTCAATAATATATTGCCTTAATTCGTCGCAAACTTGATGCAGCTGCTCCCTTGACATCTTTTTAAGATCGTTCGGATGATTAATTTGATTTAAAAGGGGCCCAGCGGCTAAATTCATGAAACAAAATTGTAATGTAAAAGTAAGTTAATAACATAAAAATAAGGCAAAAGTTCAAAAGCTTTTAAAGCTCTATTTTGCCGTACACCCAAACATTCCTCCATTCATCCAAATGAATCACCCAAAGGCCCTCAAATAAGATTAAATTTGAGAACATGAAAAAGAACCATTCTATTTATTGGGTTTGTCAGATCACTGGCTGGTTTAGCTATGGCTTAACCATCATCTTTTTCAGCAATGTTTTGGACCGCAAATTAAGCTCCATTTATTATCCTCGCTTATTAGTGAGTATTTTGATGGGAATGTTAATGACTCATTTGCTTCGTAAAACAATCATCTTTTTGTCACTTCGACCCCCCTTAGCTTCTTTCAAATGGTGGAAATTAATTACATCCATTTTTGTATTTGCAAGTTTGTATAGTTTTTTAACGAGTTACTTAATTGAAATTTTGCATTTATATGATAATGGCAGAAAACTAAATTTAGAAAAACGCTTTTTTGTAAGTATGGTTTTTGATACTCCTATTATTTTAGTATGGGTATCTATTTATATTCTTTGGCATTATATTGAATTCACCAATTCAGAAGAAATCAAGAAAGTAAAACTGGAAAATGTGATCAAGGAATTGCAACTTAAAACTATCAAATCTCAAATTAATCCGCACTTTATATTTAACGCCTTAAATAGTATTAGAGCATTAGTAGATGAAAATCCAGTGAGATCCAGACAAGCCATTACCGAGTTAAGTAATATTTTAAGAAGTAGTATACAAGTAGATAAATTGGAAGTCACTACACTGGAAAAAGAATTAAGTATCGTCAAAGATTATTTAGCATTGGAATACATTCGTTTTGCTGACCGATTAGAAGTAGAGTATACAGTGGATGACAATACCATGCAAAATCAAGTGCCTCCCATGATGTTGCAAACCTTGGTGGAAAACGCTATTAAACATGGTTTAAACAAGCAACCCGGAAATTGTTTGATCAAAATTATTTCCAAGTTTGAAAATAATAAGCATGTCCTTCAGGTACAAAATACCGGGCATTTAAATCCCAATGAACAAGACGGTTTTGGACTTCAAAGCACACGCGAACGTTTAAATATTTTATTTAAAGGCCAGGCCGAATTTGAAATCAAACAATGCCAACCTTTTCAAGTGACAGCACAATTAATAATACCTATTTCAACCCCATAAATATTGCGAGTATGCCCATAAAAGCGATTATTATTGACGATGAAAGATTAGCTAGAAATGAGTTAAAAAAATTACTAGAACAACATCCTGATATTACTATTATAGATGAAGCGAGCGGAGTGGATGAAGGAATTGAGAAAATAGATGCTGCTCGCCCTGACCTTATTTTTTTAGACATTCAAATGCCCGGCAAAACAGGATTTGATTTATTAGCCGAATTAGAAAAAGCACCCCGTGTTATTTTTACAACGGCTTATGATGAGTTTGCCTTAAAAGCGTTTGAAGTAAATGCCTTGGATTACTTGTTAAAACCAATTGACCCCAAGCGTTTGACAGATGCCATTCAGAAATTACAAAACGAAATACAATTAGAACAAGCCAGTTTGTTAGGCGTAAATCGAGGTCCATTAACCGAATTAGATCAAGTGTTTGTGAAAGATGGAGAACGTTGTTGGTTTGTGAAATTAGCAGATATCAGATTGTTTGAAAGCGTAGGTAATTATGCTAAAGTTTATTTCTCTACCAATAAGCCACTTATTTTAAAATCATTAAATGCGTTGGAAGACAGATTGGACGAGCATGTCTTTTTTAGAGCCAATCGAAAACATATTATCAACTTACATTGGATAGAAAAAATTGAACCCTATTTTAACGGAGGCTTATTAGTTGAATTAAAAGGAGGAGAGAAGATTGAAATTAGCCGCAGACAAACCGTGAAGTTTAAAGAGATGATGAGTTTCTAGTTGAATATGAAAGGGAAATCACCTTTTTTAGGAGTTCAAACTATGAATGGCTTCTGCGATAGCAGTAATTAATGCAGGATCTTTTTCAACGGCATTACCCACCACAATAATGTCGGCACCAGCAACACAATTTTCTCTCGCTTTTTCGGGAGTGGTAATTCCGCCACCAATAATTAATGGAATGGAAATATGTTTAGCAACTTGTTGAATCATTGCAGTAGGAATGGCTTTTTGAGCACCGCTTCCCGCATCCATATAAATTAATTTGAGCCCTAACATTTCTCCTGCCATCGCGGTACATAAAGCGATATCACTTTTATTAGAAGGAATCGGATTCGTATTAGATATATAAGATACTGTGGTAGGAACTCCGCCGTCAATTAACATATAACCCACTGGCATTAATTCTAAACCACTTTGTTTTACAAACGGTGCGCTTATTACATGCTGACCAATTAATAATTCAGCATTGCGCCCTGAAATTAAAGAGAGATATAATAAAGCATCTGCTTTAGCAGTAATTTGATCTGGAGATCCTGGAAATAATATGACAGGGATGTTGCAATTTTTTTTAATGAATGCAACTACTTGATCTAAAGTATCAGTCACGACTAAACTTCCACCCACAAAAAAATAATCCACTTTAGAAGCAACAGCTACTTGAATGGTTTGCATCAAACTAGTATCATTGATCTTATCTGGGTCAATTAAAACCGCAAAAGATTTTTGTGCATTTGCTTTTGCCTGTGAAATAATATCGTAAATTTTAGTACTCATTGTGGAAGCAGGTGTAAGGTGCAATATTTTTTAATATTTGTCAAAAATATCGATTTTACAGCTATAAATAGGGGGTTTCCACTTTATTACAAAAAAATCCGATATCCCAAGGTTTTTTTTTCGCAGAAACTAACATTGGCTGGGGATAAATCGTACAATTCAACTGGGATAAAGGGTTTGTAATTGTTCACATATATTTTCCACAGCTGTTGATATTTCAATGAAGGAATTATCAATTCCAAAGGATATTTTCGTATACCCATTATGGTTTTTGAAAAAAAGCCCACTTGGACCTTTAACCACCCATAGAAAAACAGAACAAGAACATGGCAACGACGACTCCAAAAACAAAAAAAGGCTTACAGTTTAAGCGCCGCTTCACAAAGGACAATGTTTCTCCTTTTGATCAATTCGAATACGACTACCGTGATAGTGTGATTAAAAATCCAAACGGAGAAAAAGTATTTGAAATGACGAATGTAGAAGTGCCTAAGCAATGGAGTCAGATTGCAACAGATATTTTAGCACAAAAGTATTTTAGAAAAGCAGGGGTTCCACAACCAGATGGTTCATTAGGTCGTGAAACAACCGTGAAGCAAGTTGCTCATCGTATGGCAAATTGCTGGAGAGTATGGGGAGAGCGTTATGGTTATTTTTCTACTACGCAAGACGCACAAGTATTCTATGAAGAATTAGTATATAGTATTTTAAACCAAGCTTGTGTTCCTAACTCACCACAATGGTTTAATACAGGGTTGCATGAAAGCTATGGTATTACTGGGGGTGCGCAAGGTCACTATTATGTAGATCCTTTAGACAAACAATTAAAAAGATCTACAAGTGCCTACGAACGTCCACAACCACATGCTTGTTTTATTTTAAGTGTAAGTGATGATTTAGTGAACGATGGGGGTATCATGGATTTATGGACTCGTGAAGCAAGAATTTTTAAATATGGTTCTGGAGTAGGAACCAACTTCTCTCAAATTCGTGGTGCGAATGAAAAATTAAGTGGTGGTGGTTCTTCAAGTGGTTTAATGAGCTTCTTGAAAATTGGAGATCGTGCTGCAGGTGCTATCAAAAGTGGTGGTACTACACGTCGTGCTGCTAAAATGGTTTGTTTGGATTTAGATCACCCAGAAGTAATCGATTTTATTAACTGGAAAGTAAAAGAAGAAGATAAGGTGGCTGCTTTAATTGCAGCGGGTTATGATAATAGTTATGAAGGAGAAGCCTACGCAACAGTGTCTGGTCAAAACTCCAACAACTCTGTACGTATTCCAAATAGCTTCTTCAAAGCATTGTCTGAAAATGGCAACTGGGAATTAAAAGCACGTACCGATGGTCGTGTAATGCAATCCATCCCTGCTCGTGAAGTATGGGATCAAATTGCGAATGCTGCATGGCGTTGTGCCGATCCTGGAACACAATATGACACTACTATTAATGAGTGGCATACTTGTCCTAAAGGTGGACGTATCAATGCGTCTAACCCTTGTTCAGAATATATGTTCTTGGACAATACGGCATGTAACTTAGCTTCCATCAACTTGCGTAAATTCTTCAATGAGTCTGACAATAGTTTTGATGTAACTGGTTTTGAATATACTACCAGATTATGGCAGACCGTATTAGAAGTATCTATTTTAATGGCGCAGTTCCCTTCTAAAGAAGTAGCACAATTATCTTATGACTACAGAACTACAGGTTTAGGCTTTGCCAACCTTGGTTCTATGTTAATGGTAAGCGGTATTGCTTACGATAGCGAACAAGCGCGTGGTATTGCAGGTGCTATCACAGCCATCATGACGGGTGTAGCATATAAGACATCTGCAGAGATGGCTTCCTTCTTAGGTGCTTTCGATAGATACGAAGAAAATAAAGAAGACATGTTACGTGTTATGCGTAATCACCGCGCTGCTGCTTACGATGCAGAAGGTGCTTATGTAGGTCTTGAAATTAAACCACAAGGAATTAAAGCTCAATACACTCCTGATTATTTATTGAAAGCTGCCACAAAGGCTTGGGATGATGCAGTTCAATTAGGAGAAAAATACGGATACCGTAATGCGCAAACAACTGTTATCGCTCCAACAGGAACGATTGGTCTAGTAATGGATTGCGATACAACAGGTGTGGAGCCTGATTTTGCTTTAGTGAAGTTTAAAAAATTATCGGGCGGTGGATACTTTAAAATTATCAACCAATCGGTGCCACAAGCATTAAAGAACTTGGGTTATACTCAAGCTGAAAATGATGCCATTGTAAACTTTGCTGTTGGACATGCAAGTTTCGCAGGTGCACCCTACATTAATAATGAAGCCTTATTAGCAAAAGGGTTCACACAAGAAGAAGTTGAAAAATTAAATGGTGCTGCAAAATCCGCATTTGAAATTGGATTTATCTTTAACCGTTTCACATTAGGGGATGCTTGTTTAACAAGATTAGGATTTAAAGAAGAAGTATTCGCAGACTGGAGTTTTAATTTATTAGAAGCGCTAGGATTTAGCGAAGATCAAATTGATGCTGCCAACGATTATGTTTGCGGAACAATGACCGTAGAAGGTGCGCCAGCATTGAAAGACGAGCATTTATCAATATTTGATTGCGCCAATAAAAATGGTAAAAAAGGAGAAAGATATATTCACGCACACGGACACATTAGAATGATGGCTGCTTGTCAACCGTTCTTATCTGGTGCGATTTCTAAAACCATTAACCTTCCAAACGAAGCTACTGTTGAAGAAATTGCAGATAGTTATTTGATGAGTTGGACATTAGGATTAAAAGCGAATGCGATATATCGTGATGGCTCTAAATTAAGCCAACCATTAAGTACCAAATCTGATAAGAAGGTAAAATCAGATGCAACAGCGGAGGCTACTGAAGAAACAGCAAGTTCTCAAATGGTTGACTTAGGAAATTTAACGGTGGATGAATTATTAGAAGAAGTACAAAAGCGTATGGCTGCTTCTACCGATACTAAATTTAAGCGTCAATTATCTCGCATTGTAGAACGTAAATCATTACCAGCTAAGCGCAGAGGGTTTACTCAAAAAGCAAGAATTGGCGGACAAGTTTTATTCTTAAGAACGGGTGAATATAATGATGGTACCTTAGGAGAAGTATTCATTGACTTAGCAAAAGAAGGTTCTACCTTAAGAAGTTTAATGAACTGCTTTGCAATTTCAATTTCAGTGGGCTTACAATATGGTGTGCCATTGGAAGAGTTCGTTGACAAATTTGTATTCACTAAGTTTGAGCCATCTGGAATGGTGGATCATCCAAATATTAAAACTACGACTTCATTAGTTGACTTTATATTCCGTGCTTTAGCATACGAATATTTAGGAAGAACCGATTTAGTTCATGTATTAGATAAGCCTACTGTAGAAAACCTAGGGGAGGAAGGAGACATTACTCTTGTGGGAAAGCCTGAGTTAAGTAGCATTCGTGTAACAGCACCTGCTGCTGCGCCTGCTGCAAAAGCAAATGTAGCTGCTGCGGTTGAAGTAAGTAGCGGTTCAATGGATCAAGTAACAGCAGCAGCTAAAAGTATGCAAAGCGATGCGCCTGCTTGTAGCACCTGTGGACATATTACAATTCGTAGCGGTACTTGTTATAAGTGCTTGAACTGCGGAACATCAATGGGATGTAGTTAAATTATTGGCCCTTTCTTTGAAAGTTAGGGCCAATAAGTTAACTCTCTAATGATTTTAATGACCCACCCCATAAACGGGTGGGTCATTCGTATAAAGTAGGTTTTCTAACTAAAGTTAAAACCCACTTTAAACGACTCTAATTATTTTAATGACCCACCCCATAAACGGGTGGGTCATTCGTATAAAGTAGGTTTTCTAACTAAAGTTAAAACCCACTTTAAACGACTCTAATGATTTTAATGACCCACCCCATAAACGGCTGGGTCATTGGTTTATCCTACCTATGCCTTTCTTTGAAAAATCCCATCCCATCTTTTATTTTTCATTCAATATATTTTGTAAATTCAACCTTTAAATCAACTGTCTAAACGATTGTATTATGTCTGATTTTCAAGTAAAAGTCGCGCCCAAAAAGTATGATGCTGTAGTGGTAGGATCTGGTGCGGGTGGAGGTATGGCTGCTTATGTATTAGCTAAAGCAGGACTAAAAGTTTGTTTATTGGAAGCAGGTCCTGATTATGATCCAGCAAAAAATTCTGCACAATTAAAAAATCCTTGGGATTCACCACGTCGTGGAGCGAGTTCCAAATTTCGTCCATTTGGAGAATTTGATGGATGTTATTGGGGTTGGGAAATTGATGGCGAACCTTATACACAAGAAAAAGGAAGTGATAAATGGGAATGGTGGAGAGCGAGAATGGTAGGAGGTCGTACGAACCATTGGGGTCGTATTTCATTGCGTTTTGGACCACGTGATTTTAAAAGAAGAAGTTTAGATGGTTTAGGAGATGATTGGCCCATTGGATATGAGGACATTAAACCTTACTATGATAAAATTGATCGTTTAATTGGTGTATATGGATCAAATGAAGGATTGGAAAATGATCCGGATGGAATTTTTCTTCCACCGCCTAAACCTCGTCTGCATGAATTGATGTTTAAAAAAGCAGCCACTGGAATTAACATTCCGGTGATCCCCTCTCGTTTATCTATTTTGACTAAAAAAATAAATGACGAACGCGGTGCTTGTTTTTATTGTGGTCAATGTAATCGTTCTTGTAAGGTATATGGCGACTTTTCTTCTTCCTCTGTTTTAGTTCGTCCTGCTGTGTTAACAGGTAATGTAGATTTAATTACAGGAGCCATGGCGCGCGAAGTATTAACAGATCGCGAAGGAAAAGCAACGGGTATTTCTTATGTCAATAAAATGGACAAACAAGAGTATCAAGTGCATGCGAAAGTGGTGATATTAGGGGCGAGTACTTGTGAAACGGCACGTTTATTACTGAATTCAAAATCGGATAAACATCCTAATGGCTTAGCGAATAGTTCGGGTGTGGTAGGGCACTATTTACACGATTCTACAGGAGCAGCGATGGGTGGTGTCATTCCAGAATTATTTGGTCGTAAGCGATATAATGAAGATGGGGTGGGCGGTATGCACGTATACACACCTTGGTGGTTAGATAACAAAAAATTAGATTTTCCTCGCGGGTATCATATTGAATATTGGGGTGGTATGAGCCAACCTAGTTACGGATTTGGCATGGGTATGCAAGGATTGAATGGAAAATTCCAAGTGAATGGACAAACCAAAGAAGCGGGAGGATACGGTTCTTCATTAAAAGAAGATGTTCGATTCTTTTATGGAGCAAATGTTGGTATGGGGGGAAGAGGAGAAGCGGTTCCTCGTTATGAAAACCATTGTAAAATTGACAATGAAGTAGTTGATAAGTATGGTATTCCAGTGTTGAAGTTTAATGTGAAGCAGTCTGAATACGAGATCAAACAAGCGAAGCACATGAAAGAAACTTTCAGAGAAATCATGCATGAAATGGGTGCTGTGATTACTTGGGGAGATAGTGATGATGCAACGAATAATTATGGTTTATCTAATCCAGGTAATATCATTCATGAAGCAGGTACCGTTCGTATGGGTAGTGATAAAAAAACATCGCCGCTCAATGCATGGGGGCAAGCATTTGATTGTAAAAATTTATTCTGTGTAGATGGATCGGTATTCACCTCTCAGGCAGATAAAAATATTACATGGACCATATTAGCTTTGTCAATGCGTACTTCAGAGTATGTGTTGGATCAGCTTCAAAAACAAAATTTATAATTTTTTTATAAAAATAAAATCATGGACAGACGGAATTCAATAAAAGCAATCATCTTAGGTACCGTATCTGCAAGTGTTGTAATAGACGCTTGTAAAAGTGCAAATACCACAGTCACTGAAGCAACTGCAGATGATTTGATGCAGGAAGAAAAAGACTACTTCGTGAAAGCGAAAGCACTCCCTAATTATTTTGATGAACATGAAATGGCCACCATTACAGTTTTAGGCGATATTATTATGCCTAAGGATGCTGCTAGTGGTTCTGCTTCAGAGGCTAAAGTGCCCGAATTCATTGAGTTTATAGTGAAAGATATGCCAGACCATCAAGTGCCAATGCGTGGTGGTTTAAGATGGCTAGATTTATATACTACCAAAAAACATGGCAAGTCCTTTGTGTCTTTAACCCACGATCAACAAATCGGAATTGTAGATGAAATTGCTTATCCTAAAAAAGCAAAACCTGAAGTAGCGCAAGGGGTGAGCTTTTTTAATAAAATGCGTGATTTAGTCACCACAGGATTTTATACCTCCGAAATTGGTGTGAAGGATTTAGGATATATGGGTAACCTGCCTAATCAATGGGCGGGTGTACCAGCCGATGTATTAAAGCAACATGGATTAGCCTATACCGATAAGGAAATGAAAGAGTGTATTTAGTAATTGAGTTATCCTTTAGCTAATACTACTTCCTGCAGCAATTACTTCTTGAGGTTGTACAAAATGCAATTTGCCTTGTGCATCCTCGGCCAATAAAATCATTCCTTTGCTTTCAATGCCGCGCATTTTGCGAGGTGCTAAATTAGCAACGACTACTACTTGCTTTCCGACCAATGATTCAGGTGTAAAGTGCATTGCGATACCGGATAAAATAGTTCTTTTTTCAAATCCAAGATCAACATATAGTTCTAATAACTTATCTGCCTTCTCTACTTTCTTAGCTTCTAAAACAGTACCTACGCGTAAATCAATTTTTCCAAAATCGTCAAAAACAATTTCTGGTTTTAAGGCTTTTTCTTCCGAAGCTTTCTCCGCTTGTGGTGTAGCAGTATCCATCGTACTATTTTTTGTTGTTAACAGAGATTGAAGTTTTGCTAATTGGGCTTCTATTTCAACATCTTCAATTTTTCGGAATAATAATTCAGGGGCACGTAAAGTATAACCTACTTTTAATAAATTAAATTTACCTGCGTTTTCCCAATCCAACATTTTATCTACCACTTTCATTAAGTGGCACATTCTTTTTGCAGTGAATGGAAGGAATGGATTGATTAAAATAGATAGGTTGGCACATAATTGTAAACAACCGTGCATGCAATTATTAATTTTAGCTTGTGCTGTAGGATCACTTTCTATCAATTTTGCTAAAATCCAAGGCTCCTTCTTTTGCATATATTGATTCCCTATTCTAGCCAAATGAATGACTTCAAATTGAGCTTCTCTAAATTTATATTGCTCTAATAATGCAGTGACTTTATCCTTGGTTTCTTGTACTGTCGTTAATAAAGCTTTGTCTTCGTCATCTAATAAGTCAGGATGAATAGGAGGCACTTTACCATTGCATAATTTATGCATCAACACCCAAGTTCGGTTTACAAAATTCGCGAAGATGCTTACTAGTTCTCCATTTACAGATTCTTGAAAACCTTTCCAGGTAAATTCACTGTCCTTAGATTCTGGAGAAATAGAAGTTAGATAAAAACGTAAACTATCTGCAAGACCTGTTCCACCATTTTCTTTTTTAATCCATTGATTGATGTAATCATCCATTTCAATACTCCATCCTCTAGAAGTACTCATTTTATCACCTTCTAAGTTCATGAACTCATTTGCAGGAACACTTTCGGGTAAAATATTACCATGCAATTTTAACATCACTGGAAAAATAATACAGTGAAATACAATATTATCTTTTCCAATAAAATGAACCAACTTAGTATCGGCATCTTTCCAATAAGGTTGCCAATTTTTATTATTATTTATAGCCCATTGTTTAGTCGCACTGATATATCCAATAGGGGCATCAAACCAAACGTATAAAACTTTTCCATCACCACCCGCTACGGGCACTTTCACTCCCCAATCCAAATCGCGCGTTACGGCACGTGGCTGCAATCCGCCTTCTATCCAACTTTTACATTGTCCTACCACAGCAGGACGCCAATCATTTTGATGTTGGTTTAAAATCCATTCACGTAAAAATGCTTCGTGTTTATTTAAAGGCAAATACCAATGTGTTGTTTCTTTTTTAATAGGAGCATTGCCACTTAATGTGCTTACTGGATTTATTAATTCTTCTGGGCTCAAACTTTTACCACACTTTTCACACTGATCACCAAATGCTTCACTATGTCCACAGTTAGGACAAGTCCCTTTGATATATCTATCCGCTAAAAAAGTATTTGTGGCTTCGTCAAAATATTGTAAACTAGTTTTAGTTTCTAAATCACCATTGCCTTCTATTGTTTTAAAAAATTCAGAAGCAGTTTCGTGATGTAATTTGTCGCTCGTGCGATGATAAATATCAAATTCAATTCCTAGGTCCTTGAAATTTTGTTCAATGATAGGATGGTATTTATCTATAATGGCTTGGGCGGTGGTTCCTTCCTTCGTGGCTTGAATAGGGATAGCCGTTCCATGCTCGTCACTTCCGCAAACAAAAACAACATCTCTCTTTTGTGCTTTTAAATAACGCACATAAATATCCGCAGGCAAATAGGCCCCTGCTAAATGCCCAATATGTTTCAAACCGTTCGCATAAGGCAAGGCGGCGGTAATTAAATATCTTTTTGGTGTGTTCATTCCTGCAAAAGTAGTTAATATTGTGGAATGATTCAACCCGCTTACTTACAACCAGGGGACTGCATTGGAATCCTTTGTCCTGCAGGTTCTATACCACTTGAAAAAGTGGAAATGGCAGTACAAACCATTGAAAATTGGGGGTATCATGTAAAATTGGGCAAAACAGTGGGAACACAAGATTTTTCTTTTTCCGCCTCTGATTCGGACCGAGCCAAGGAACTTCAGGAAATGTTGGATGACCCTCAATTAAAGGCTATTTTATGTGCAAGAGGGGGATATGGGGTGAGTAGAATTATTGACAACATTGATTTTACTGGATTTTATAAACATCCTAAATGGGTGATTGGCTTTAGCGATATTACCGTCTTACATGCCGCATTACAAAAGCAAAACGTACAAAGTATTCATGGTCCTATGGCTGCCGCTTTTTGTAAAGGTGAAGTAGGATTTCCTTTTATTCAATCCCTCAAAAATGTCTTAGAAGGGGTGCCTCAAATGATGTCAGCAGAAGTCCATCCATTGCAAAAAAATGGAATGGCTAAGGGGGCGTTGATGGGCGGAAACTTATGTATGATGTCTCATTTAATAGGATCTTCTTTACAAATGGACACCCTAGGTAAAATCGTATTTATAGAAGATATAGGAGAGTACCATTATAATTTAGATCGCATGATGATTCAGTGTGCAAGAGCAGGGGTTTGGGAAAATATAGCGGGTTTGGTGGTGGGAGGCTTTACCGATTTAAAAGATACTCCTAAGGATTTTGGCAAAGACGCTTACCAAATCATCCATTCCTATTTAAGTCGTTTTCAATATCCAGTATGCTTCGATTTCCCCATTAGTCATGGGTTAGCTAATTACGCTGTAAAAGAAGGGGGCATCTATACTTTAGAAGTAACGGATCAAGGAGCCACTCTACAAGGGTAATTCAAAACTTTAAACATCCGTTAATATTGTTGCTGAATCCATATTCTAGCTAAATATTGTATTAAATTTGTACTATCAAAATGTATATTTTATGGTAAAGTCATTTTTTAGTTTTTTAATGTTATGCCTATTGGGAACTACTTCATTGAAAGCCCAATCATATACAGTATCCTCTATTGAAAAATCGGACAAGGAGGGCATGCAGTATGAAATTTTAGGAAAAGTAGGGGAGCGCTATTGGGTTTTTAAAAATAATGAGGGGATTTCTACCATTGCACAGTTTAATGCGCAAATGTTGATGGTGAAGCAAAATGATTTGGCTTTTTTACCTAAACAATTAAATGGGCTAGAATTCGTCACTTTTTCTGATAAAGTTTTTGTGGTGTATCAATTTCAAGTGAACACTACGGTATATGCTGCTTTGGCACAAATAAATACTGATGGTCAATTAGTGGGAACGCCTAAAATACTAGATACGGCCGAAAAAATTCGTCCAGGATCGGGCACTAAAGTATTTAATCTCTTACAAAGTGACGATCATCAAAAAGTGATTTTATTTAGTGTGAATACCACTAAGGCGAATGCGTTGAAAGTAAGAACTATCACACTCAATAATAATTTTGAAGTCACTGGCGGATCCGAATTTAGTGTGCAATCATCCAATAAAAAAAGTACTTTATCCGATTTCGGTTTAGATAATGCTGGAAATTTATTTTGTCTGCGTAATGTGACACAAACTAATGCAGCTCCTGCGGTGAGTTTGATATTCTTATCGGCGAATGGAACAGAAGTGGTAGAATCTCCTATCATCAATAATAGTTTGTTATTGGACAATATTCGTTTAACAGTAGATAATGGCAAAAACAGAATTTTATTAAATTCATTTTACGCAACAGAGAAAAAGGGGCATGTGGAAGGATTGTATTCTTACGTTTGGGATGTAAATACACGTAAGGAAGTATTTACAAATGCGAATCGATTTACAGATGCAGTGCGCACTGCAGTTGCTCAAAAAAGAAATATTAAAGATGCTTTTGATGCATGTTATGTAGATAATATAAGCAGTCAAGCAGATGGTAGTTATGTAGTCGTAGCGGAACAAGCTGAATCTTATGTGAATCATAATTCATTTTCTAGATGGGATTATTATTATGGGGGTGCTTTTTACAATCCATTTATGTTTAATTACTGGAATCGTCCTTTTGGCTTTTATCCATGGGCTCGCATGGGATGGGGCATGGGTCCTTGGATGATGCATTCATGGGGGAATCCATTTGCTTCTTATGGTTATCCTTCAGTGACCTACAATGCAGATAAAATTGCACTATTATCATTTGATAAAAATGGCAGTTTACAATGGGCTAAGACGATTGACAAGTCACAGTCTGATCAAAATGTAGATCAGTTCATTGGCTACGGCACCATACATAATCAAGAGGGGATTCAATTTTTATTCCATGATAAACAAAAAGGGGTTCATTTTTTAGCTATCAATACATTAAGCCAACAAGGCCAATTGATGAAAGGTGCTTCTATCATGACAAGCGAAAAGAATTATGAGTGGATGCCAAGAATGTTAAAACAAGTGGGAGATCATGAAGCCATTTTACCTTATCAATATAAAAGTAAAATTGGGTTTGCTAAAATTCAATTTAAATAGTACCAAGTGGTTTTTTTATTCAGGGACAGGTCCGATATTAATTTAATTTTTTTACTAGTCTTAAGTGTATTGGTTCATTTTCATGTATGGTATCATCCTCCTTTGGTGGTTGCCACCGAATCTGATGGTTTGTTAGCCTATATTTTATTACACTATATCAAACCTTTAACCCCTTTAGCGTTGATTGTTTTATTTCATGTCATCATATTAAGTCAAGCCATTCGAATTAATATGATTTTGAGTCAGTTTAAAATGTTTCAGCAAATAAGTTATTTGCCCGCATTCACTTATATTATTTTAACTGCTTTGTTTCCTTATTGGGATGTGATTAGTGTGGGACTTATTGCAAATAGTTTAGTCATTTGGATTTTAGTAAAGTTGTTTAAGTTGTATGATCAGACCCAGCCTAAAACACTCGAATTTAATATAGGACTTATTGTAGGTGTTTCTATTTTATTATATGAGCCCATTGCCATTTTAATTCCGGTGGTAATATTTGCTTTAGCCATTATTCGTCCCTTTAAATTACCGGAATGGATGGTGTTATTAATGGGAATATTACTTCCTTATTATTTCTTATTCACTTTTTTATTTTTAACCAATCAAACAGAATCAGTAAGACATTTTTTACCCAAATTGAATTGGAAAAATCCGTTGGTACAACCCGAATTAAACGTGATTTTAGCATTAGTGGTGATAGGCCTCCAGTTATTAGCCGGGTTTTATCATTGGCAACAACAACAATTGCGTTTCATTATACAGGTTAGAAAATACTGGGGGGTAATTTTCTTAGTACTTATTTTGGCTTTTTTCCAACCCATCCTATTTTCAGAACAGGGTTTATATGCATCAGCTATCTTAATTACGCCATTGGCGTGTTTTATTAGTTTTGCATTCACCACCCCTAAAAGGTTATTGATGCCAAATTTGTTATTTTGGACCGCAGTGGCTGTTATTGTGTATAACCACCTTAGTTAAGTGAGAAATTTACTTCCCTTGGGCGGGCAGTTTTTGTTAACTTTGAGCCTTCAAATAGTACCCTAATACCTTAATAATTAAGACTATGAAATTTGGTGTTTTAGTATTTCCAGGATCTAACTGCGATAGAGATATGCAAGATGCTTTAGAAAAAGATCTTGGGCATCCCGTTGAAATGTTATGGCATAAGGATAGTGATTTATCCCATTTTACTACAGAAGATTGTATTGTATTGCCTGGTGGCTTTTCCTATGGCGATTATTTACGTTGTGGTGCCATTGCAAAATTTAGTCCCATGATGCAATCAGTGATTGAATTTGCAAAAAAAGGAGGCAAAGTATTAGGCGTTTGTAATGGGTTTCAAATTTTGTGCGAAAGTGGTTTATTGCCTGGAGCGTTATTGCAAAATGCGAATCAGCAATTTATTTGTAAAAATGTTTTTATAAAAACCGAAAAAAGCAGTGCTTTACAAATACCTATTGCACACGGGGAAGGAAGATATTTTGCAGATGAAGCCACTTTACATCATCTTGAAAAAAATAATCAAATTTTATTTCGCTATTGTGATGAACAAGGTGCAGTAGGAGGTAATTCTAATCCCAATGGATCCACTTGGGATATTGCAGGAATATGCAATGACCAACGTAATGTATTTGGCATGATGCCACATCCTGAAAGAGCTACCTCTAGCGTTTTAGGAAATATAGATGGCAAAGAGGTATTTAAAATATTAGGCTTACTTAATTAGTTGAAAAAATTCATTAAGTGAACTATCAAATGGGTCAATTGAAAAAAAGTAGTATGAAAAAAATAATTTTATTATTCATTGTAGGATGCAGTGTATTATCAGTGCAAGCACAAAGATTAAATCCTGTAAAGTGGACTTTCGAAGCCGTTAAAAAAGCTGACAAACAATACGATGTTATTTTAACAGCCAATGTAGAAGCGCCTTGGCATATCTATTCTCAATTTGTAAAAAACGGGCCTATTCCAACCGATGTTCAGTTTAAGCCTAACCCACTTGTGCAATTCAAAGGGAAAGTGAAAGAGGTAGGTAAATTAGAAAAAATGTATGATAAAAACTTTGATACTGAATTAATGTTCTTTAGCGGCAAGGTTCAATTTATTCAAGCCATTACATTAAAAGTAGCTAGTAAAACAAAACTGTCAGGAAACATAGAATATCAAGTATGTAATGATGAAAAATGTTTGCCTTCTATCAAATTGCCTTTTGAAGTGGCGATTCAATAGTACATCTTTATTTTATTCATTAAATGAATCTACGTTGAAAAGAATTTTAACTACTACGGCAATTTTAGTACTTTATTTATTTATTCAGATAAATGGTGCCGCTCAATCGGATAGTCTAGTTAAAATTTTAGTGAAAGCAGAGGCTTTAAATGATAGTGCTTATTCTCTTCAATATAATATTAAAGTAAAAGATGGCTGGCATGTATATGGCCAAACACCTTCCAGTGACAAAAGTGGCGAAGCGCTTACTACTGCGCCCTTTGATCATTTTTCGTTAGAGACCGTAAAACATACAGGAGAACCATTTACTTCTATAAAATCAGCATTACAAAAAGATGTTTTATTTGGTAAGGCATTTATATATTCTGGCTCTTTTGAATGGATGTCCACTATTACCATTACAGGTTTTCAGCCAGACACTTTACAGGGTACGATTAATGTACAAGTGGCTAAAGGCGATGAATTTTATGCCCTTGAAATACCTACGGCTATTTATTTATCCAATGGCAAAAAAGCGGCCGGATTTCAAATTCAATTACCAGCATCTGCTTTGACAGCGCCGGATAACGCTTGTGGAGAAGCCGCACAAGACAGCAAAAAGTCAAGTGCTTTGGCTGTATTTATATTAGGATTTTTAGGTGGATTGATTGCTTTAATTACACCTTGTGTATTTCCAATGATACCTGTGACGGTGTCTTTTTTTACGAAAAGATCAAAGTCTAAAAAGCAAGGTATCCAAAATGGATTACTTTATGGGTTGAGTATTTTTTTAATTTATGTTTTAGCAAGTATTCCTTTTCATGTGATGGGAAATGTGCAGCCTGAAATTTTTAATAGTATTTCCACCAGCCCCACTTTAAATATTATTTTCTTTATCATTTTTATCTTTTTCGCCATTTCATTTTTTGGCTTTTTTGAAATTACATTACCTAGTGGCATTGCTAATAAAGCCGATGCCAAAAGTGGATTGGGAAGTTTTGGAGGCATCTTTTTTATGGCTATTACTTTAGCCATTGTTTCTTTTTCTTGTACAGGTCCTATACTAGGAACCTTATTGGTGGGTTCATTACAAGGCGGCGCTTGGGCATTAACCCAAGGCATGGCTGGTTTTGGATTTGCATTAGCATTACCTTTTACATTATTCGCCATCTTCCCTCAATGGTTGCAAAGTTTACCAAAATCGGGTGGTTGGTTAGATACCGTTAAAAAAGTATTAGCTTTTTTAGAATTAGCCCTTGCCTTCAAATTTTTATCTAATGCCGATTTAGTCCAACATTGGGGTTTATTAAAAAGAGAAGTATTCTTAGCTATTTGGGCGATTATTAGCATTGGGTTAGCTTTATATTTAAGTGGTTACTTATTATTACCACATGATGTGAAAGGGGCTACTATTGCGCGCGCGCGAAAAGTTTTTGCAGTGATTGCACTCACTTTTGCTATCTTATTGTTTGCTGGGATGGCTCCTAAAAATGCGTATCTACTTAAATTTTTAAGTGGATTTCCGCCTCCTACCCATTATAGTTATTTAGGAAATAAAAAAAATTCAGAAGCTTTACAAGCCAATGTTGTGAATGATTATGACCAAGCTTTGGTGATGTCTAAAGCACAAAATAAACCCATTTTAATTGATTTTACAGGATGGGCTTGCGTGAACTGTCGCAAGATGGAAGAAAATGTATGGAGTGATCCTGCAGTGAGTAGTTACATTAAAGAGCATTATATTTTATTGTCATTATATGTGGATGATAAAGCCATGTTGCCAATCGAAAAAAGATTTACCTATCAAAATAAACTAGGGCAATCAAAAGCTATTAATTCAGTGGGTGATTTATGGGCTACTTTTCAGGCAGAAAATTTTAATCAAGTTACACAGCCGCTCTATGTAGTATTAAGTCCTAGCCAACGATTATTATCACATCCTGTGGGATATACCCCTAATGTTAGTGACTATTTAGGTTGGTTGCAATGTAGTGCTGGAAAATAATTATTCATCCAATAATTACATCAATCCGCGTTCGTTCATCATCTTTCTTAAGTTAATCAAACCATAACGCATTCTTCCCAAAGCGGTATTGATACTGCAGTTGGTCATTGTGGCGATTTCTTTAAAACTTAAGTTGGCATAATGACGAAGTACAATGATTTCTCTTTGCTCTTCGGGTAGTAAATCCACCAATGCTTGAATATTTTGGTGCGTTTGAGAACGTGTCATTTTATAATCAGCGGAGTGCTCTGTGTTTTTAATGACTTCGAAAATATCTTGATCATCACTCGTTTTAATAGTTGGAGTGCGTTTTACTTTTCTAAAATGGTCAATGCAGTAGTTATGAGAAATGCGTAAAGCCCAAGGTAAAAATTTACCTTCTTCAGCATATTTTTTTTGCTTAATGTTATCAATAATTTTAATAAAAATTTCTTGGATCAAATCTTCTGCTAAGTAGCTATCCTTTACCATAAACAAAATGGTCGTGTAAATTTTTTCTTGATAGCGATCAATTAAAGTATCAAAAGCGCGGGTATTACCGGCCTGAAAAGATTCAATTAATTCATTGTCAGATAAGAGTACGGCTTTGTTCATTTTTTGTTTTTTAGGAGTCGTTCAACGGGTTAGTAGTACCAAATTAGTTGCTAAATGGACGATATGAGCACTTGTGGAAAACAAGAAATTTATGTAAACGCTATCCACATTTTTAGGTGAAAATAAATTGTCCTTTTCCGGCAACCAATTGACTTGGAATGTGTTATTTTGCTATATGGCTGTCACTAAAAAATCCAAAGCATCCACTAGCTCCAAACCTCAGACTAGTTCCGAAAACACTATTCAAGTGGTGGGTGCTAGGGTACATAATTTGAAAAATGTGACGGTCTCTTTCCCGCGCAATCAGTTTATAGTGGTGACAGGGGTGTCTGGTAGTGGAAAGTCATCTTTGACTATTGATACTTTGTTTGCGGAAGGCCAAAGAAGGTATGCTGAAAGTCTTTCTTCCTACGCTAGACAATTTATGTCTCGTATGGGTAAACCGGATGTGGACTACATAAAAGGATTATGTCCCGCCATTGCTATTGAGCAAAAAGTGGTGACCCGCACTCCCAGAAGTACCGTGGGGAGTATGACCGAGATTTATGATTATTTAAGGGTATTTTTTGCAAGAATAGGTAAAACTATCTCTCCGATTAGTGGCGAAGTAGTCAAGAAGCAGGATGTGCAAGATGTTTTACAATACATTCAAAAAGCGGCGAAGGGGGATAAAATCGTTTTATTAGTCACTTTTAAACAGCAAGCTAAAAGAGATATTCAAGAGGAATTAAATATTTTAATTCAAAAAGGGTTTACTCGTATTTACTTGCGCCATCCCAAAGATGGGTCTAGTATTGAAAGAATAGAAGAAGTGTTGACCTGGCCTAAAACTACACTTCAAAAAAAGTTCAAAGAAGCAGAAGTATTTGTTCTTATTGATCGTGTGGTGGTCAAAGATTTTGAAGAAGAGGATATTCACCGTTTAAGTGATTCGATAGGAACTGCTTTTTATGAAGGAGAAGGGTTGTTATGGGTTGAAAAAAATGAAGCAAGTGTGAAAAGTTTCAATAATAAATTTACACTAGATGGCATTGAGTTTGATGAGCCTACCCCTAATTTGTTTTCCTTCAACAATCCTTATGGCGCCTGTCCTACTTGTGAAGGATATAGTCAAGTGTTAGGAATTGATGAAAATTTAGTGATTCCTAATACCCATTTATCCGTGTATGATGGAGCGGTGGCACCTTGGAAAGGCGAAAAATTAATTTGGTGGAGAGATCAGTTTGTAAAAGAGGCAGGGAAAGAGGGTTTTCCCATTCACCAACCTATACATAAATTAACCAAGGCGCAATATCAGCAATTATGGAAGGGAATTGGTAAAGCGTATGGGATAGATGCTTTTTTTAAAGATGTAGAAGCGCATTTATATAAAGTACAATTTAGAGTTTTATTAAGTAGATATAGAGGACGTACTAATTGTCCAGATTGTAAAGGGCATCGTGTAAGAAAAGAGGCTTTATATGTTAAAATAAATGAGCTACATATTGGTGAATTATGTGCCATGCCTATTAAGGATTTACAACAATGGTTTAAGGATGTCACATTATCAAAACAGGATGAGACCATTGCTAAAAGAATTTTAATTGAAATTGAACAACGTATACAAACTTTGATGGACGTGGGTTTGGGGTATCTGACTTTAAGTAGATTAGCGAATAGTTTGAGCGGAGGAGAAAGTCAACGTATTCAATTAACCAGATGCTTGGGAAGTAATTTAACCAACTCCTTATATATATTAGATGAGCCTTCCATAGGCTTGCACTCCAGGGATACAGAGCGTTTAATTACAGTGTTACAAAATTTAAGAAATTTAGGAAATACCGTGGTGGTGGTAGAGCATGATGAACAAATTATGAGACATGCCGATCATATTATTGATATGGGTCCTTTGGCGGCGCATTTAGGCGGGCAAGTTGTAGCAGCTGGCACCGCAGCTGAATTAATGAAACACCCCGAAAGTTTAACAGGAAAATATTTAAAAGGTACTTTAGCCATTGCGCCTCCGGCACAAACACGCAAGCCTAAACATTTTATTGAATTAAAAGGGGCACAACTTCATAATTTACAAAACATAGATATCAATTTTCCATTACATAGTTTATGTGTGGTAAGTGGAGTGAGTGGAAGTGGCAAAACCACATTAGTCAAACAAGTATTGTACAATGCATTGCTAAAAGCTAAGCTATTACCTACTGAAATCGTAGGAGGGTATCAGTCTATAGCAGGTGACTTACATTTTATAGATCAAATTGAAATGGTGGATCAAAACCCTATTGGTAAATCCTCCAGAAGTAATCCGGTTACTTATATAAAAGCCTATGATGGCATACGAGATTTGTATTCCAAACAAGCTTTGTCAAAAATAAGAGGCTTTGCTGCCAAACATTTCTCATTTAATGTGGATGGAGGAAGATGTGATACATGTAAGGGAGAAGGGGAGCAATTGGTGGAGATGCAATTTTTAGCTGATGTGCATTTAACTTGCGAGGATTGCGGTGGTAAACGATTTAAGGAAGCAGTTCTTGAAGTGCAGTATAAAGGAAAAAACATTCATGATGTTTTAGAAATGAGTGTAGATGAAGCCATTGAATTTTTTAAGGACGAAAAAAATATAGTACTTGCTATTATTCCATTACAAGAAGTAGGGTTAGGCTATGTTAAGTTGGGGCAAAGCAGTAGTACTTTAAGTGGAGGCGAAGCGCAAAGAGTTAAATTGGCCAGCTTCTTAGGCAAAGGGAAAGCGTCACAAAAAATGTTATTCATTTTTGATGAACCTACCACAGGATTACATTTTCATGATATCCATAAATTATTAAAAGCTTTTAATGCATTAATTGATCAAGGTCATTCCTTAATTGTAGTAGAACACAATACCGATATTATTAAATCAGCCGACTGGGTGATTGAAATGGGCCCCGAAGCGGGAGTGAACGGGGGTTTAGTGGTATTTGAAGGTACCCCTGCTCAATTAAAGAAAGCGAAAAATTCACCTACCGGAAAATATTTATAATAGCAGATTGTTTGTACTTTTTTTATTGAGCTTTTTGCATTTTCGTTTTTCCAATGGTGGAAAAAGTATTGTCATCTTTTTTCCTCCCCACTTCTTTGAGTGATTTATCTAAGATCATTTCAATTTGTCCATTGACACTTCTAAATTCATCTTCCGCCCATTTTGACAATGCGTTAAAAGTATCTTCGCTTATTCTTAGTACAAATGTTTTTTTTGCGAATGCCATATTCAAAATTTAAGCATTAATAAAGAGTGCCAGTATTTAAAACAGGAGAGGCAGATTTTTCACCACAAAGCACTACCATTAAATTACTCACCATAGCAGCTTTTTTATCGTCATCTAACACTACTATTTCTTTTTCGGATAACATTTCTAATGCCATTTCGACCATACCAACTGCGCCTTCAACTATTTTTTTTCGAGCAGCTACAATGGCTGTGGCTTGTTGACGTTGCAGCATAGCTCCAGCAATTTCTGCCGAATAGGCAAGGTGACTAATTCTTGCTTCGGTAATGGTAATACCCGCTTTTATTAATCTTTCATTTAATTCTATTTCTAGCATCTCAATGACTTTTTCGCCGCCATCACGTAAAGTAATATGTGCAGTTTCATCTTCAATATTATCATAAGGATAACTAGTTGCTAGATGTCTTACAGCAGCTTCGCTTTGATTTTTCATGTACTCATTAAAATTAGTAACATCAAATACCGCTTTATAGGTATCGCTTATTTCGTATAAAATAACTGCAGCAATTTCAATGGGGTTACCTAATTTATCATTCACTTTTAACTTGGTACTTTCCATGCTTTGTGATCTTAATGATACTTTAAGTTTGGTATAAAGAGGATTCACAAATTGCAATCCGTTTTCACGAACAGTTCCCATGTATTTACCAAAAAAGGTAAGTACAATACTATAGTTGGGTTCTACGACCATTAATCCCTTGATTAAAAACACACCCATAATAATTAATAGGATACCAAAGCCAGCTTCGCCAGGACTTCCATCTGCTGTTTTTGCTGCAAGTATGATACTATAAAGCCCAAAGATGAAGCTGAACAAGGCTATTAAGGCTGCTCTTCCACCAGATAAAGGTTTGATTAATTTTTCCATATATTTAAATTGATATTAAAATGATATCGTAAAATTAAATAAATTTGAATCAACTCACCTAATTATATAAAATAATTATTATTTAGAGCATAAAGCATTTATAATCAAGTCTATATGAAAAATAGTTTTTGTTTATATGAAAATATTTAGTTTAAATTTGTGTAACTATAAAATAGTTGCATAAATTTATATGACAAAAAAAGACAAACTACTCGAAAGGTTTTTGAGCGCGCCTAAGGATTTTACTTACGACGAACTAAAAACCGTATTAAATAATTTAGGATACGAAGAGGATAATAAAGGAAAAACTTCAGGATCAAGAGTTGCCTTTGTTCACAAAATAATTAATGATTATATCTTGATTCACAAGCCTCATCCTAATAAAATTGTAAACAGAGTTTATATAAAGAATATTATAAAGGAGTTAATTTCAAAACAAATATTATGAAAAATACATTAGGATATAAAGGATTTTATGCATCAGTCTATTTTAGCGAAGAAGATAATTTGTTATTTGGCAAAATTGAAGGCATCAATGATTTGGTTATGTTCGAGGGATCTTCTGTTACTGAAATAAAACAAATGTTTAAAGTAGCGGTGGAAGATTATATTGAGACCTGTAAAAGATTTAATAAACCCTTACTCAAAAGTTTCAAAGGATCATTTAATGTTCGTGTGAAACCCGAAGTACATCAGCGTGCTGCATTATTGGCAACTATGAAAGGGATAAGCCTGAATCAGCTGGTGCAAAAAGCTATTGAAAAGGAGCTGGAAGCTGCATAATGAGTTTTCGAATTAGGCAAGATCTCTTGTTATAAGCGATAGCTATCTTAATCTATCCGATGCTTTAACCATGTGTTCGTCTTTGTATATTCTAATCACCGCCATGATTTGCAAAATGGGGAGGAGGAATAATACTGCAGATGGAAGGGTGAATCCACCTCCTGGGTGCGCGATAACTACTTTGTAGATGAAAAATCCAATTAGGCCAGTAAGTAAAAAATTCACGAGCACCACTTTTAGTTGCAACATTCTATTGCCGTATAAAAAAATGGAAATAAAAGAAAGGCAGGCACTAAAAGCCAATGCAATTAAAGTGCTGTATTGACTACTGCCATTAATTTCTAGTGCTTGAGGAGTAGGCGTATAGTAAAATGGAAATCTTAAAATAGAAAATGCAGCTGCACTTGCTAAAAATAACCAAATGGTTTGTATTCTTTGTATCATAGTATAAAGTTAAACTTTTTCCCATAAAAAAACCTCCTTGTAACGGGAGGTTCATTTATACTGAGCAATATCATATTAGCCAAGTTCAGGGTACAATATAAATTGTTCCATAAAGGCGTTTACTTCTTTTTTAGTGCTCGCTAACACTGTCTCATCATCTGCATTCATTAACGCTTTATCGATGGCTTCTACTACAAATGGAATATGTGTTTCGGTCATTCCACGAGTGGTAATTGCGGCAACCCCAAAGCGTATACCCGAAGTCACAAAAGCTGATTTGTCATCATAAGGGACCATATTTTTGTTGGCAGTAATATCGGCATGTCCTAAAACTTGTTCTGCTTTTTTACCACTAATGTTTTTATTTCTTAAATCAATTAACATTAAATGGTTGTCGGTTCCGCCACTAATAATTTCATATCCTTTTGCAACAAATGCAGCTGCCATAGCTTGTGCATTTTTTTGTACTTGCTTGGCGTAGATCGTATATTCATCTGTCAATATTTCACCAAAGGCAATCGCTTTAGCAGCAATCACATGCTCTAATGGTCCACCTTGTGTTCCAGGGAAAACTGCCATATCAATCACATTGGACCATAATCTCAAATTACCTTTGGGGTCTTTTAATCCTAAAGTATTTTCACCATCTTTTGCCATCATGATGACTCCACCACGAGGTCCACGTAAAGTTTTGTGTGTAGTAGATGTTACAAAATGACAATGATTGAAAGGAGAACTTAATAAACCTTTAGCAATTAAACCAGCAGGATGTGCAATATCTGCTAAAACAAAAGCACCCACTTCATCTGCTACTTTTCTAATTCTAGCATAATCAATATCACGGCTGTAAGCACTAGCACCACAAATAATTAATTTAGGTTGGTGTGCTCTTGCTTGGCTTTCTAACATCTCGTAATCAATTAATCCTGTTTCTTTGACAACGCCATAAAAATGAGGTTGGTAAGTTTTGCCAGAAAAATTTACGGCACTACCATGTGTTAAGTGGCCACCCATACTTAAATCCAAACCTAAGATGGCGTCACCTGGATGAAGTATGGCTAACATTAATGCAGCATTTGCTTGGGCACCACTATGTGGTTGCACATTCGCATATTCAATTCCAAAAACTTCTTTTAAACGATCTATTGCTAATGTTTCAGTTTTATCTACAATTTCGCAACCGCCATAATAACGACGACCTGGATAACCTTCTGCATATTTGTTGGTCATCACACCACCCATTGCTTGCATCACTTGTAAACTTGTAAAGTTTTCAGATGCAATTAATTCAATACCACGACGTTGGCGTTCCAATTCTTGGTGGATGATGTCAAATACTAGGGTATCTCTTTGCATACAAATATTTTTTGCAAAAATAATTCATTATTAAGCCTGACCCAACCTATGTTTCAACATTTATTGAGCTAATATCCACATTTATAAACAATTGACTTTAATTTGGCCACATTATAATTAAAATTGGCCTATAACTAATGCTAATTTGCTACTTTTACCCTCCCCAATAAAGAACCAATGAAGGCAATTATTCCAGTAGCGGGCGCAGGTGCAAAATTACGACCGCATACGTATACGCAACCAAAGGCACTTATTCCTATTGCAGGTAAAACTATTTTAAGTTTTATTGTTGATCAATTAAAGGATGCGGGTATCAATGAGTTTATTTTTATCGTAGGTTATTTAGGAGAGAAGATTCAGCATTATGTAGAATCTACTTATCCTAATTTGAACACTCATTTTGTGTATCAAAATGATCGCTTAGGAACGGCACATGCTATTGAATTAACAAAAGCAATCGTTCAAGATGAGGAGGTGTTTATTGCATTAGGTGACACCATTTGTGAGTTTGATATTAAGGAAGTGATGGAGAGTGACTGTAGTATGTTGGGAATTAAAAAAGTAGATGACCCTCGTCAATTTGGTGTCGTAGAAATGAATGAAGAAGGTATCATTGAACATGCAGTAGAAAAACCATCTATTCCAAAAAGCAATAATGCATTAGTGGGTTTATATAAAATTAAAGAGTCGCAAATTTTATTTGAATGCTTTCAACAGTTATTCAATGATAATATTAAAACACAAGGCGAATATAATTTAACAGATGCTTTAGAATGTATGATTAAAAAAGGAGTGACTTTTAAATCCTTTAAAGTGAAGCATTGGTTTGATTGTGGTAAAAAAGAATCATTGTTAGAAACCAATGCATTATTATTGAAGAAAACAGGAGGCATTACGGTAGATCCTAATTTATATATGAATAGCATAATCATACCGCCAGTAAGTATCGCAGATGGTTGTGTGATTGAGAATGCTATTATTGGGCCGCACGTAACGATTGGGAATAATACCACTATTAAAAGTTCCATTGTAAGAGAGAGTATTATTGGTTCTTATACCACATTGGACGAAGTAGTGTTAGATAATTCCTTAATTGGAAGTGATGCAGCTGTGAAAGGATTAAGTAGAACATTGAACATAGGAGACAATACAGAAATTGACTTTGGTTAATCATGCCATTTACCAATAGAATAACACAACTTTTTAAAATTGAATTACCTATTATTCAAGCCGGTATGGTTTGGGTAAGTGGGTGGGAATTGGCATCTGCAGTAAGCAATGCGGGAGGACTAGGTATTATAGGTGCAGGTAGTATGTATCCTGAAGTATTACGTACTCATATTCAAAAAACAAAAAGTGCTACCTCCAAACCATTTGCCGTGAATGTGCCCATGCTGTATCCCGATTTACAAGCACATATAAATGTTATCATGGAAGAAAAAGTGCCCATTGTATTTATGAGTGCAGGCAATCCTAAAATATGGACTGCCACTTTAAAAGCAGCTGGTTGTGTGGTGGTGCATGTCGTAAGTAGTGCTCTGTTTGCAAAAAAAGCAGAAGCCGCAGGATGTGATGCAATTGTAGCAGAAGGCTTTGAGGCAGGAGGGCATAATGGAAGAGATGAAACAACGACCATGGTGTTGGTGCCATTGATCAAAAAATCGGTTTCTATTCCGGTCATTGCAGCTGGTGGAATTGCAACAGGAAATCAAATGCTAGCTGCTTTTGCATTAGGAGCAGAAGCAGTTCAAATAGGAAGTCGATTTGTTTGTTCTATGGAATCTTCGGCGCATATACATTTTAAGAATGCCATCCTACAATCTAAAGAAGGAGATACACAGTTGGGATTAAAATCCTTGGCGCCTGTAAGGTTATTAAAAAATGATTTTGCAAATGCCATCTTAGCATTAGAAAAAGAAGGAGCGTCAGCCAACCTGCTTTCTGAGCAATTAGGAAAAGGACGTGCAAAAAAAGGAATGTTTGAAGGGGATATGCAAGAAGGTGAATTAGAAATAGGACAGGTAAGTGCACTCATAGAGCAAATTCAACCTGCAAAAGATATTATACATGAAATCTGGAAAGATTTTTGTGCAGCAGTGAATCATTTAAAATCAATTTCTATCAATAAGGAATTTTAAAATTTCTTATTGAATTTTAGTATTCCATCAAGTTCCCTTTAGTGTTTTGCCCCTTTTATTTCACTCCATTTTTCTTATAACTATCTTTTACACTTAAGGCTTGTGTAAATACATTGAATTTGCTTGCGCTACACAAGTAAGCACCACATCATTAATACAAACATGTGCGGGAACATTAGCTGCATACCATGCTACATCAGCAATATCTTCGGCTTGTAATGCTTTGTAACCATCATACACTGCATTAGCTTTGACGGCATCTCCCTTAAAACGAACTATTGAAAATTCGGTTTCGCTAGCTCCTGGATGAATAGAAGTCACTTTAATTTGATGCGGTAACAAATCTATTCTTTGTGCTTTCGTAATAGCATCCACTGCATGTTTAGTGGCGCAATATACATTACCATCTTTATACACTTCCTTGCCAGCAGTGCTGCCAATATTAATGATATGTCCTTTTTGTTTTATTAAATAAGGAAGAACCGCTCTTGAAGTATATAATAAACCTTTTACGTTGGTATTTATCATCGTTTCCCAATCCTCTAAATTTGCTTGATCAAAAGGGTCACGACCTAAAGCCAAACCGGCATTGTTCACTAATAAATCAATGGCTTGCCATTCAACAGGTAAATTACTTAATTGAGAAAATACGGCTTCTTTATCTTGAACATCAAAAAACAAACAATGTGTTTTAATACCGTATTGTTTAGAAAGTTCGGACGCTACTAATTCTAATTTTTCTTTTCTTCTAGCTGTTAAAATTAAATTCCAGCCCCCTTTTGCAAATTTTTCTGCAATGGCTTTTCCAAAACCAGAACTAGCACCTGTTATGAGAATAGTTTTTGACATAATATATTTTTTATGATAAAGCATTTTGTAGAAAACGATGGATAGATTGATTCACTATGTCGGAAGCTTCTATCATACCCATATGTCCTACCTCTTTCAAAACTATAACATTTTGAGGAGGTAAAAGTTGAGTTTGTGCTAAAGAATCTTCAATAGTTATAGCGATGTCCTCTTCCCCTACAATCATCCAAATGGGAATACGGTTTTGTGTGAGTAAATGGGCGTTTGCTGGACGATTCCGCATGGCCATGACAAATTGAATAAGGGCTTCATTACTCATATTGGCACCCCATTCAATCACTTGTTGAATGGCATCTTGATTTTCTTTTTTAAAACGGCTCGAAAATAAATTGGGAATGGCCATTTGTACATATTTTTCGGTACCCCATTCTTGTAAAAATTCAGCCACTTTCATGCGGCTTTCTTTTTTAGCATCGCTGTCCGCGTAGGTAGTGGAATGGATCAGTCCTAATCCCATGACATGATTGACATAATAATCTGCGAAAGCCAATCCAATATATCCTCCCATGCTATGACCCATAATATAATATTGGTCTATCTTTAAATGATGCATGAGTTCATGCAAAACTTCCACATAATGTCTCATACTAGGAGGTTCACTATGATGAATGGGTAAAGGGGCGCAATGTACCCCAGGTAAATTAGGCGCTATGACACGATAATATTTTGATAAAAAAGTTATTTGTGATTCCCAAATACGATTGTCTTCACAAAAACCATGGATTAATAATACAGTGGTAGTGCCTGACCCTATATCCCAATATTGAAGAGCATCAGACCCATAATTATAATCATACTGCATAACGCCCTTTTTGAATGAAGCGATAATTTAAAACCATCGTAATGCCTATGAGTATAAATATTTCTTTTGAAAAATGCTGAGGAAGCCAATATTGACTTATCAATAGAGCAACAGTAGCGCCCATGAATAATAAACCTAATTTTCCGATAAATTTATTTTTTACAAAATAAAATATGAGCGCTAATAAATACAAAGGGTGCATCCACATGATGTTGTAATTCTGATAGCATGCAGTGTGCATGGACATAAAACTCATATAAAAAATAAGCGTGCCTCCTAAACCCCAAACCAGCATTAATAGTAGATCTATTACTGTGGCTATTCTTTGCAATAAAAGAGTATTGGTTTTCGCTGCAAAAAAATAGAAGATAAAAAATCCAATTAAAATCTGAAAAGGTATTTGGCTTCTTTCATTGGTTACTGGTTGGTCATTAAAATGATATGTAGCAGTGCTTTCTACTAATTTTCTAGTTCTATCATTTTGTTCGTATAACAAGTCAGGTAAAAAAGCAGCTTGAAAATCGTTGGGCTTTTGGTCTGAATAGGCGCCTAGCAATAAATCAATTCCTAAGCCAATCCAAGGAATGCCTTTGCGATAAGGAGCATCTATTACTTTTTCTCTGTAAGTGTTCACGAATGGGCGAACCGTTGAGAAAGAAGTATTTGCGATTAAGCCATTTTTAATGCGAGTGGTACAATTGTCAGAAATAAAATTATATAAGTAATAGCGATTGTCCCCTACCATATTGTTTCTTAGGGCAGCGTACCATTTTTCTTTTTCAGCAGTGGAAAGGTGCAACACTTGTTCCTTGATATCTCTTTTTTCAAATTGGTATTCATTATAAAAATCAGGGAAGGAATTCGCCGACATAAAGTAGTTCAAACTTCCTTTTATAAATTTGGTTATAAAAAAGGGAGTATTAAAATCAAAAGTGCCGTAATTGAAAACGTAGTCGGTACCATTCACGCTATCAACAATACGAATAGCTGTATGCCCCCAAGCGGTATAAATATCTTCGCCTGCATCGCAAGTTAAAATGCTCACGCGTAAACGAGCAGGGGTAGATGTTTGCGCTAATAATAATGTGGCGTTAGAACAGCACAAAACAAATAAGAGTAGAAAAATATATTTTTTCAAAAGAAGTAATTATTTTCTGCTATAGTTAGGTGCTTCTTTGGTGACTTCTACATCATGTGCATGACTTTCTTTCATACCAGCGTTGGTGATTTGAACAAAAGTTGCCTTTTGTAAATCCTTCACTGTTTTAGCACCGCAGTAACCCATACCTGCTTTTAATCCACCTACATATTGGTAAATAATTTCATTTAAATTTCCTTTAAATGCAACTCTACCTTCTATGCCTTCAGGTACAAATTTTTTGGTATCGGATTCGCTTTCTTGAAAATATCTATCACCACTTCCTTGACTCATGGCACCAATACTTCCCATTCCGCGATACCCTTTAAACTTACGTCCTTCGTAAATAATAGTTTCGCCAGGACTTTCTTCGGTACCAGCAAAAATGCTACCCATCATAACGCAATTGGCACCAGCAGCTAAAGCTTTCACCATATCACCTGTATAACGAATTCCACCATCAGCAATGATGGGAATATTTTTTCCTTTTAATGCGCGCGCCGCTTCCATCACAGCGGTTAATTGTGGAACACCTGCACCAGCTACAATTCGAGTGGTACAAATAGAGCCAGGACCAATACCTACTTTAACGGCATCTGCTCCTGCATTTGCTAAAGCTAAAGCACCTTCATAGGTTGCTACATTCCCAGCAATTACAGGTAAATTTTTATATGTCTTTTTTAATAATTTAAGTGCTTCAATCACTCCTTTGCTATGTCCGTGTGCACTATCTAAAGAAACAATATCAACCCCCACACTTTGAAGTGCCGCAGCACGATCTAATAAATCTTTAGTGATACCTAAAGCAGCACCCACTAATAAACGACCAATTTTATCTTTCACTGCATTCGGGAAAGCGCTTAATTGTAAAATATCGCGATAAGTAATTAATCCAATTAATTTACCTTGCTTATTAACAACAGGTAATTTTTCAATTTTATATTGGCGTAAAATTTTTTCAGCTTTTCTTAAATCCGTTCCTTCAGGAGCAATCACTAAATTTTCTTTAGTCATTACTTCACTTACTTTTCTTTTACGATCTGTCTCAAAACGTAAATCACGATTGGTTAAAATACCCACTAGTTTATTGGTTTTGTCCACAATAGGAATACCCCCAATTTTATTTTCTTTCATCAACTTTAGAGCATCGCCAATAGTAGCATTTACTTCCAAGGTGATGGGGTCAACAATCATACCGCTTTCACTACGTTTTACTTTACGTACTTGTTCGGCTTGACGTTCGATACTCATATTTTTATGCAAAATACCAATACCCCCTTCGCGCGCTAAAGCAATAGCAAGGTTGGCTTCTGTAACGGTATCCATTGCAGAAGATAAAATAGGAACATGTAATTGTATATTTTTGGTAAGATGCGCGTGAATATTTACTTCGGAAGGAAGTATTTCAGAATACGCAGGCATTAACAATACGTCATCAAAAGTTAAGCCTTGACCAAAAATGCGGGGATTGTTTGTAGAATTTCTTGTTGCCATAGGCAAAGATAGGACCTTAGGTAATTTAGACAAAATCCTTTTTTTCGACTGATTTACAGTCTAATATACGTGTTGCCTGCTTGTTTATGGATCATTTCCTGCATTTCCAAGTTCATTAAATGGGTTGAAAGCTCGCCAGATGAAAGTTGTAAACCATAAGAAAGCTGGTCGGGATGAATGGGCCCTTTTTGCTCAATCATATTTAATATAGCAATAGCAAGGGGGTCAAAAAGTAAAGTCAGGGGGTTAGAGGTATTTATTTTAGCAGGTAATGGAAGCTCCCATTGCATGCAATCTAAAAAGTGAGTCGTGTCATAAAACATTTGAGCTACGTTATTTTTAATAAGTTGTAAACATCCTTTACTTTGATTATCGGTTAATTTTCCAGGTACTGCAAAAACAGAACGATGATATCCTGCAGCTAAATGAGCCGTAATCATACTACCTCCTTTTACATCCGACTCTATTACAATTGTGGCATCACTCATACCTGCAACAATTCTGTTGCGTTTAGGAAAAATATAAGGAAGAGGTTTAGTTCCTTTTTTATTTTCAGTAATAAGACCACCTTCTGTCATCATATCAATTGCTAATCGACGATGTTGAGGAGGATAAATTTGATCTAGTCCATGTGCCAATACGCCCCATGTGGGAATATGAATATCCAAAGCAGATTGATGTGCCATGCCATCAATACCTAGTGCCATACCACTTATGATGCCTATATTTAAATGAGAAAGTCCTTCCACTAATTCATGAATAATTTTTTTTGCTTGATAACTAGATTGTCGTGTACCCACAATACTTACTAAATATTTTTTTTGAAAATGCATGCTTCCTTTAATATATAAAATAGTAGGAGCGTCCTCGCATTGCGCTAATCGGTGCGGATAATTTTCTCCCATCACATGTACAATATGTATACCATGTTGTGCTGCAAATAAAATTTCTTTCTCAGCTTCTTCTAATGGCCAATCTTGCATTAATAGCACAGAGATAGAAGGATGAAGATTTTGAAAAGGGGAGCTACTGTTAAAACGTTCTTTAAAAATATTTTCAGCAGAACCATACACTTCTAATAAAACTTTACGTTGTAAGTCATTCATGCCAAGAATATTCGTAAAGGCAATTGTGTATAAGGGAGAATCATTCATAAAGCGAATGTCTCTCAAAATATTATTTTAAAGTTGCGTATAAATACGGTAGTTACTTTAAATAGTTACTACTCAAATAGTAAGAGTTACTTTAAAAGCAGAATGGTAAAACTAGTGCGTCTGTTTTGTTGACGACCATTTTCTGTATCGTTGGAAGCAATAGGTTTGGTGTCGCCATAACCAAATGTGCTAATGCGAAGGGGGCTAATATGTTGTTTTGTTAGATATTGCCCAATTGCATTGGCACGTTTTAATGAAAGCGTTTTATTTTTAATAGCATTACCTGTATTGTCGGTATGGCCTTCGATAGTAATGGTTGCTTTAGGTTGTTGTAATAAATAAGCCGCTAATTCATTTAATTCTTTTTCAGAACCAGGTAATAATTGATCAGATTCTGATTTAAATAAAACATTCTTAAAGGTTTGTGTAAAATTATTTTGGATAGGACGTAGTTCAAATATTTTATGAGCAGTGTGATTTTCATTAAAGTCACTTATTCTAATGGTATAAATCAATTTCTCATGAAATGCGCTTTGTATACTTACTGCAATACTATCAATGAGCGGAAGAGCTAACACTAATTGACCGGTGGTATCTGCGCCCAATTTAAAAATACTTGAATGATCGGAAGCATCTAAAATTTCAATGTCACTTGAAATCCCTTTTTTAGTTTGAGCATCTCGAATTTCACCACTCACATACCATTTTATATTGCCCTGTGTTTCTTTGGATAAAGTTATTTTATAAATATCTAAACCACCTCTGCTATCAGAGCGATCACTTGCGATATAGGCATCCTTACCATTATTTGCAACAGCAATACTTCCTTCATTATCAAAAGTATTAATAGGTGAACCTAAATTGATAGGCTTGGACCAGGTACCATCTATTTTTTTTCGCGAAACATAAAAATCAGCTCCTCCAAAACCAGGCCAACCAGTAGATGAAAAATATAAGGTTTGATTGTCGGCGTGAATAAAGGGTGTTTGCTCATCCCCTGCAGTATTAATTTGTTCGCCTACATTAGAAGCTTCTTCCCATACCCCTTGATCATTTTTGTAAGCTACGTATAAGTCAATGCCACCATAGCCTCCAGGGCGGTTGCTTGCAAAATATAAAGCTTTACCATCGGGAGAAATACTAGGAGCGCTGTCCCAATAATCGGTGTTAATTTGGTACCCTAAATTTTTGGGAGCAGACCATTTATGATTTTGAAAAACAGACTTATAAATATCATAACGACCATAACCTTGTTCAGGATAATCTGCAGCAAAATATAAGGTTTGCATATCAGGTAAAAAACTCACACTCCCTTTTTTGTCTGCATCGTTAATGGAATCGGCTAGTAAAATGGATTGCGTAAAGCCATTAGGTTGCAAATGGCTGGTATAAAAATCCTCGCGTCTACTATTTTTTCGACGCATAAAATAAAGTATGCTGTCCTTGGAAGCAAAATAGGGGAAATATTCGGCAGCTTCGGTATTCACGCTATCTCCCGCATTTTGAATGGTAATGTCGGGGCTAGAGGGATGTGTTAAAGCAAAATTACAAGCCTCTAAAGTGATTTGAGCTTTAGAGGCCATAGCTGCGTTCTTTTTTTCGGTAGATGAAAAAGCACTAATGATATTTTTTGCCTTTCCATAGTCACCTAAGCTTGCATATGCCATAGCTTGTTTGATAATATAAGGAGCAGTAGTAATGGAATCTATTTTTTTTGCTTGGTCAAATAAAGGAATCGCTAAAGTATATTTTTTATTATCCAAATACACCTGAAATAAAGTAAGTAAAGGATCTACAAATTGCGGATCTTTTTGAATGGCTTCTTGTAATAAAGTAATGCAATCTTTTGTTTTTTGTTCATCCAATGCCACCAATGCTTTTTGATAAATTTTTTGAGCAGGGCTGGTATTTGTTTGAGCAAAACTCATAGTGCATCCTCCTAACAGGAGGAAAATACAACAACCCATTTTACAAAAAAAAGTACGACTTATCATGACTCCAAAATTAGAGCATATTCATAGAATTAGCGTAAAAAGGAATTAAGGAACTTGAATATATTTATGTAATTGTGCGCTAAGCTCCCACTTTGGATTTGCTTTAATATAATCAATGGCTAATGGGGTCATCGTATCTGCTTTGTCCCATTCGGGTTGTAAGTATAGTTTACATTCAGTGGATACATGAGCAGCATAGGTTTCGGCCCATTCCATATCGGAGTTATTAAACACCACTACTTTCAATTCAGAAGCGCTAGGTAAGCAATCCGATAATGGGGCTTTAAATTTTTTAGGAGACAAACAAATCCAATCCCATTTTCCAGATAATGGGCTAGAACCAGAAGTTTCTAAATGTGTTTGAAGACCTGCTTGATGAAGCGCTGTAGTTAATGTATCTAAAGAGTGAAGCAAAGGTTCTCCTCCCGTTACTATTGCAATTTTACTGGGATGAGCTAATGCGGCATGGACGATGTCATCTACACTTAGTTGCGGATGTTTACTAGCATCCCAACTGTCTTTTACATCACACCAAACACAGCCCACATCACATCCTGCCAATCTAATAAAAAAAGCGGCCTTACCTTGATGGTATCCTTCTCCTTGAAGAGAATAAAACATTTCCATGACTGGATAAGTAGTTGATGAATTCAAGTGGCTTTATTTAAATTAAAAAATGTAAGGGAATAAATATTTATTCATCTAGAAATTAAGAGTGCTGAGAAGCTTCGTAAGCTTTCATGGTATTTTTTAATAAACCTGCAATGGTCATTAATCCCACACCACCTGGAACAGGAGTGATGGCAGATGCATTCACGCAAGCTTCTTCATAATTCACATCTCCTTTAATTCTAAAACCTTTTTTAGCGGTAGCGTCTTCTACACGAGTAATACCTACATCAATAATAACCGCTCCTGGTTTTACCATATCACCAGTCACAAAATTAGGAGCCCCTAATGCAGCAACTATAATGTCAGCTTGTGCGCAAATGGATTTTAAATCAGCGGTATGACTATGACAAAGTGTAACGGTACAATTACCTTGAGGAATATTACTACTTAATAATATACTCATTGGACGACCCACAATATTACTACGACCAATCACCACGGCATTTTTTCCTTTAGTAGGAATATTAAAATGTTCTAACATTAATAAAATACCATAAGGTGTTGCAGGAATAAAAGTAGAAAGGCCTTGCACTAAACGACCCACATTTGCAGGATGGAAACCATCTACATCTTTTTTAGGGTTGATGGTCTCAATTACTTTTGCTTCATCAATATGTTTAGGTAAAGGAAGCTGCACTAAAATACCATCCACTAAAGGATTGTTATTAAATTCAATGATGGTATCCAATAACACTTTTTCGGAAACATCTGCATCTAATCGCACCAAAGTGGATTCAAAACCAGTTTCTTCGCAGTTTTTCACTTTACTGGCAACATAGGTTTCGCTGGCTCCGTTATTACCTACTAAAATGGCGGCCAAATGAGGGGTTCGTTTTCCCGCAGCTTTTAAGGCTTGCGTTTGCACTATTAAGGTTGCTTTTACAGCTGCTGAGGCTATTTTTCCGTCTAATACTAACATGCTGCAAATTTAGTTGTTTGAAATACAGGGTTCTAATTTTTTTTTAACATTCCATCCCCTGTATCTTTGTTGCCTTAATTGAACCTATGGAACAAAATCCCAACCCGCCCTTGAATATTGAAATTAGTGAAGAAATTGCCGAAGGCAGTTACGCTAACTTGGCTATCATCACACATAGCAATGCCGAATTTGTCATTGATTTTGTGAATGTGATGCCAGGAACCCCTAAAAGTAAAGTAAAATCAAGGGTGATTTTAACGCCAATGCATGCCAAACGTTTTATGAAGGCCTTGGTAGAAAATGTAGAGCGTTATGAGGAAGCTAATGGGGCTATTGGCGATATTTCTCCAGTTGAAATTCCATTGAATTTTGGAGGACCTACTGCGCAAGCGTAAAATTTACCATACTTTTTTAGATCGGTTTACCAATTACTATTTTGTTCAGCATAGCTGTAATATCCTTCTATGCTTACAATTAAATGGTCCACTAATTTGATGTCAAAAAAAGCGGCGCCTTTTTTAATTTTTTCAGTTAATAAATCATCCATTCTGCTAGGTGCTAGTTGACCACTAGGGTGGTTGTGACAAATAATAAATCCAGTGGCTTGGTGACTTAGTGCAAGTTTGAAAATAATGCGAGGGTCCGCCACAGTGCCTGTAATACCCCCTTCGCTTAAAATTTCTTCATGAATGACTTTATTGGCTTGATTGAGTAAAAGCACCATAAAAAATTCTTTGTTTTCGAATTGTAATAAATATTTTAAATGATCGGCAACATCTTTACTTTGTCTAATATTTTTTTTCTCTATACCTTTATGAATACGACGAGATCCTAATTCAATAGCAGCTAAAACCCTTACTGCCTTTACTTTTCCAATCCCATTAATTTTTAATGCAAGAATATCAGTAATAGAAAATTGAGCAAGTTGTTTTAAATTATGATGCGTACTTTGTAATAAAGTCCTTGCTAATTCGACCGCATTTTGTTGTGCAGTGCCATGTTGTAATAAAATTGCAATTAATTCGGCATCACTTAAATACTTCGCCCCTTTTTGAAGCATCTTACAAATGGGTTGATCCTCTTCGGCCCAATTTTTTATATGATGAGATATTTGCATACAATTTTTTTTCAAATCTAGGCGAGGAAACGCCCTAAAAAAAAGGTATAAATACTTCGAAAATGCAAAGGATATGTGTATAAGTCATTGATTTGTTGAAAAGTACCCTTCCTTTTTTTTAAAATTTGAAGTTGATAATGATAACTTTGGAGCATATCCTAAACACATGAATCCGTCCGTAAAAATATTCGCAGGAACAGGCTCGCAAGCCTTAGCTGAAAAAATAGCACAACGATTTGGTGCGCCCAATGGAAAAATCAATATCCAAAAATTTAGTGACGGAGAATTTCAGCCTATCTTTTTAGAAAGTATCCGTGGCGATTATGTTTTTTTAGTGCAAAGCACTTATGCACCCACTGAAAATCTAATGGAGTTGTTGATGATGATAGATGCTGCAAAACGCGCTAGTGCATATAAAATTATTGCAGTAGTTCCTTATTACGGATTTGCTCGTCAGGATCGTAAGGATAAACCAAGAGTTGCTATAGGAGCTAAATTAATAGCAACTTTATTAGAAGCGGCAGGTGCACATAGAGTGATCACCATGGATTTGCACGCGGCTCAAATACAAGGCTTCTTTGATGTTCCAGTGGATCACTTGGACAGTTCGGCTATATTCATTCCTTATATTGAGCAGTTAAAATTAGAGAACTTAACTTTTGCAGCTCCAGATGTTGGAAGTACCAATCGTGTACGTGAAGTAGCCAATTATTTCAATGCCGAAATGGTTATTTGCGATAAACACCGCAAGCGTGCAAATGAAATTGCGAGTATGGTGGTGATAGGAGATGTGACAGGCAAGGATATTGTAATAGTAGATGATATTTGTGATACAGGAGGAACATTAGTAAAAGCAGCAGCCCTTTTAAAAGAAAAAGGAGCCAGATCTGTAAGAGCCATGATTACGCATCCAGTATTAAGCGGCAAGGCATACGAAAATATTGAAAGCAGTGTATTGGAAGAGTTAGTGGTTTGTGACACTATTCCATTAAGGAAGCCGTCTGATAAAATCAAAGTGGTTACTGTAGCTGATTTGTTTGCAATAGCAATTCGAAACGCCTATGAAAATAAGAGTATCACCAGCTTATTTGTGCACTCACAATTAAAGGCAAGAAGCTAATAATCAATTACTTACATAATTTTTTTAAATAATAAGGAGAGACTTTGGTTTCTCCTTTCTATTTATTACCTTTGCCGTCCCTTATTGAGAACGAATAGGGGTAGTGGAAAGTGAAAACCGACCACATTCTTAACAAAGAAAATAATTAAAAATGAAAACAATTACAATCGAAGGCCACTTGAGGACCGAAAATGGCAAAAAAGCCGCCCGCCAGCTTCGCTCTCAGGAAAACGTGCTGGGTGTAATTTACGGGGGTGCTGAGGAGGTAAATTTTTACGCTCCTACAAAGGCATTTAAGTCTTTAGTGTACACAAGTGAATTCCAGATAGCACAAGTAAGCGTTGCTGGTAAAACGTACAAATGTATTTTGAAGGATTTACAATTTGACAAAGTATCTGATGCGTTACTTCACGTGGATTTATTAGAATTAGTAGACAATAAAAAAGTTGTCGCTACATTACCATTAAAAATGATCGGAACATCGGTAGGTGTTAAGGCTGGTGGTAAATTAATCGTAAAGATGAAATCTTTAAAAGTGAAAGCTTTACCAAAGGATTTGAGAGAGTTTATCGAATGCGATATTACAAATCTTGATTTAAATGGAAACATTCGTGTTCAGGATGTGAATGCACCTAACATGGAAATCATGAATCCTCCTCGTATCCCAGTTGCTTCTGTAGTTTTAACTCGTCAGTTAAAGCAAGAAGAATCTGCTGCTACTACACCTGGTGCTGCTGCTCCAGCTGCTGCTGCGAAAAAATAAAATCTTATTTACTAAGAATAATATCATCCCTTCTCGATTACTCGGGGAGGGATTTTTTTTGGAAGCCCATTGAGGGGGACATTTTATTGGATAAGAAGCCTTAAATAATCTTATTTTTGATATCAGCAAAAGCAGGTGTTAAATATGCAAAAATTTTTAATCATAGGGTTGGGGAATATAGGTCCCGAATATGCACACACAAGACACAATATTGGGTTTGATGTTTTGGATGCTTTTATATTAAAGAATGGTGGGTTTTTTAAAATGGATAGATTAGCTGAAGTTGCAGAAGTTAAATGGAAGGGTAAAATATTTTGCTGCATTAAGCCTACGACTTTTATGAATTTAAGTGGGAAGGCTTTTAAATATTGGATGGATAAAGAAAAAGTAGCTATTGAAAATACGCTTACTGTTGTAGATGATTTAGCATTACCTATTTCAAAAATTAGATTACGTGCCGCAGGATCTGATGCAGGACATAATGGATTAAAGGACATTCAACTTACCTTAGGAACAGATGCCTATCCTAAATTAAGATTTGGAATTGGAAGCGATTTTAAAAAAGGCCAACAAGTTGAATTTGTTTTGGGAAAGTGGGCAGCTAATGAAAGAAAAGTCATTGATTTGAAAATTGAAAAATGTGTGGAAGTGATTGAATCATTTGCAAGTATTGGGTTATCGCGCACTATGACTGATGCAAATGCCTTAGAAATAACATTATAATTTTATAAAATAATTGTATGAGTATATTTTGTATAGGAAGAAATTATGTAGAGCATGCTAAAGAGTTGGGAAATGAAATACCAACATCTCCAGTCATATTTATGAAACCCACCGGTGCATTATTGCCTCAAGGTGCTGAATTTGAAATCCCATCATTTACACAGGATTTACATTTTGAAGGGGAGTTGGTATTAAGAGTAAGTAAGGGGGGTAAAAATTTACAAGGGGCTGATGTATTATCCCACTGTGATGCTATTACCGTTGGGATAGATTTTACTGCGAGAGATGTACAAAATGAATTAAAGAAAAAAGGATTGCCTTGGGAAAAAGCAAAAGCTTTTGACGGTTCAGCTGTTTTAGGTGCATGGCAAACATTAACTCCATCTATAGTTGAAAATCCAATCCATTTTGAATTGCATAAAAATGGACAAGCAGTTCAAGTAGGAGATTCATCATTAATGATATTTACTTTGCCTGTTATATTGGAAAGTATCACCGAATATTTTAGCATACACCCAGGTGACTTAATATATACAGGTACCCCAGTAGGTGTGGGCCCTACTGCAAAAGGGGATCATTTTGAGGGCTTTTTTGAAGGAACATCGGTATTTACCCTTAAAGTGAAGGCTTAATTCTCAAAATTTTTAACTAAATTTGCCACCCCTTAAAAAGGGTAAAACCAACCTAAGGCGAGGTAGCTCAGTTGGTTAGAGCACAGGATTCATAACCCTGAGGTCCCGGGTTCAAATCCCGGTCTCGCTACATGAAAATCAAGGACTTACGTTAAATCGTGGGTCCTTTTCTGTTTCTGCGTGAGG